>ENA-ORSJ01000030-ORSJ01000030.1-human-gut-metagenome-genome-assembly--contig:-NODE-30-length-147137-cov-14.374437_pt1 | contig 147137 bp, 145 predicted proteins | sample MGYA00242191_ERZ509158 | MGnify/ENA primary metagenome ERZ509158 (study PRJEB26280, sample SAMEA2338623) | human gut metagenome | biome: human gut; feature: human-associated habitat; material...
TTTCAGGCTTCATGAAGAAAAGGAACTTTATCAGGCTGAACCCTCCGAGGGAGGCGACCGCTCCGATAATAACTTGTAATATTCCATTCAGTTCCATGTCATTTATAATTGAGTTTCGAGTTCATTTATCCTGTCCCTTGCCTTTTGCCGTTCTGTATGCAAAGCGTTAATGTCGTATGGCAGCGGTTGTCCCAACAGCGTAGCCTCGTAACATTTCGTTATCCTATAATCACTCTGCGACAGGCTTTCTTTCAGAGCTTCTATCTCCGTGCGTACACGCTTGATGTCGAACTTCCGCACATAGTTGTACGCTATGTGGTCTCCGGCATCATACGGAACAGGTACGATGATGTAGTTTTCATCGCCCGATTCCATCTGCGCCTCGTCTATCGTATCGACAGGCTTCCATTCCGGCGAAAGCTCCGCCACCTGTTGCTCAACCGACACGGTTTCTGTCACTTTGTTTCCGTCCTCCCCGATGCGTATTCTTGCAATCGGCTCAATAAAACGGGAGTGGAGGCAATTCCCGTCCATATATCCATATTCTACCATAGTTTTTAGAATTTATATCTGCTCAATAGCCATACTTGTACATTTTCTCCGTTTATTGAAGCCCGGACGAAGTGAGCGATTACTTCTTGACCGCATCCTACATCGTAATACTCATTCTCCGTATTATCATCGTAGAGTTTCTGACCGCTTCGGGGATAGATACGCATATACCCCGTCCACCATTGCTTCAAAATTATCGTCTGTCCCTCACGGGAAGAAGCCGGGAGATAGACATTTGCCCGTCCGTTTGTAAATCCAACCACGAGCGACATGTAGTCTGTGAGATAAACGCCCGATGATGTAATGTACTTTGTCCCGTACACCAACCCCATAGCCTTTAGCAGCCTGAAATAACCGCCATAGTACGGTGCCGTGCTGCTGTTTGAGGCTGTTCCGTACACCCCGGCAACAAGTTTCTCGTCAGCACCGATCGACCATGCACTTTTACTGAGGTTGCCCCAACCCAAACCACAAACAGAAGCCCGTTGGTCGTAACCTGTGGAAGCGGCTACACACTGCGTTCCTGCCCTGTTTGCGAACAGCCCCGACGGCGACATATAGCTTGTATAGTTGCTGGTTTTAGAACGGGTTTCGACAATTCCGTTATAAGCGTCAAGCCGTATTATGGAGCCGAGTGATGTTTCCATTGAGTAATCGCCACCGGATCGTGCCGAGGTTATCTGTATGCGGTTGTTCTTTGCATCAAGTTCGATTATGTCGCCGCTTGCGAGCGTTGATACAATCTTTCCCGACTTGATGAACCAGTCGCCGATGTTCGCGCCCTCCGCCAATAACAGGTTTGTCGCTATGCTCTCAAACGAAGCCCCGAATGAGTTCCACTTGTTTGCATCGGGGGGCGCAATACCTTTGAACGTCCCGGCATCGACACGTGCAATGTAATAGGTGCTTCCCTGTTTCACGCAGTCCAAACGGTATTTGTTACCATAGTACGTTTTCGAGCTGTCATACACGCCACGGTAAACCATTACAGGGCTTGAACCGTCTGCACCGTCCTTGCCGTCGTATGGTGTTATCCTGACGGGCGTTGACCACTGCTGCACAAGTGTCTTGCCGTCGGCTGACTTCTTGGCTATCGTGAGCCAAAGGTATTGCCCTGCACTCAACGTGGGCTGCGTTGTCGTCCAACCGCTCGGATTTACCGATGTCTTTGACAGGCTCGGTGGGCTTGTCGTGCTGCCGTTCTTTGCATAGCGCAGTTCGTAGTAGTCGGCATCCTCTCCGGGTGCGCCCGGACTGCCGGGGTCGCCCTTGTCGCCCTTGATTGTTCCTACGTTGTTCCACTTCGAGCCGTCCCATACATAGAGGTTTCCGTCAATAAGGTAGCCGTCGCCCTCTTCGTTCCCGGATGCAGGTAACTGCGATGCGCTGTCGAGAGAGCCTTTGATTTTTACACTCGTTCCGTCCGCACCGTTTTCTCCTTTTGACCCCTGCGCGATAATCTGCCAATAGACCGTGTTCGTTGGAGCTATGCCACGGCTTGGCGTTGCGTTGATGTATCGGTACGTTGAAGTGTTGTTGTTCACAGTGTATGTCACTTCGTCGCCCTGATAATAGGTGTACGACGAGTTGTATTTGCCACGGAAGCAGCCGATATAATTTTCCTCTCCGCTTTGGCTCTGCACGAGCGTTCCTTTGAGTCGTAGTTTGCCGTCGCCCTCCGAGTTGAAATCAAGGACGCTGCCGAGCTTCATAGCGTTGGCGAGCATATCAAAATAGCTGTCCCCGTTCCCTGATACAATCCTGTCCGTTGTTATCCGTCCCGGCAATATCTCCGAGAAGCCGTACAGGGTCGCAAAGCTGCGCACCCCGTCGTATTCACTGTTAAGCACACCGACGAGCAGATGATAATACCCGGAAACGCCCTCCAACTTGATAGCTGTTTCGGACAGCAGGAACGAGCCGGTCTGTGCCGTTTTGCTCACCTTGGCGTACAGGTAGTATTTCGTTTCCCCGTTGTCAAGCCGTCCGCTCGTGTACTGCGGCATATCCCAATACCTGTATTCGCTTGCGGCGTGGGAGGAACTCAACGAGCTTATACCGATAGTCAGGTGCTGGATTATTCCTGCTGCGGCTGTAAGCTGCTTTGTCGTGTCGTCGTAGGTTATGCTGTGTGCCACGCCGACGGGGTTCGTCTTGCTGTTCACGAAACGGAACTGCAAGCTCTCGTCGCCGACGAGCATCTGCATCGTCTGTATGGCTATCGGGTTGATGCTGTTCGTGAAATTGTCGAGCAGGGCATCTTCCAGCATCTCCATTGTTTCCTTTGCGTCCCGGAAGCGGCGTTTGGTAAACTGTATGGCATCCCTGTGGTAGTCCTCTACAAGCACCTCGTCGCTTTCAAGCTGTTTCAGCGTCGTAGAGAAGCTGCCTCCCACGGTTGAGTTCGACAACTCTATCTCCGGGCTGTGCGGCTTGTTGATGTAGTCCTTAATACCCGTTATCCTGACAAGCACCCCGTCCTTTTGGAAGTGTTCATCGGAAAACTGTATATACCCTCCGAGCCTTATCTTTCCGCTGATGTTTATCCAATCCTTTTTTGACCAAATGCCGTCAAGCTCCCCCGTAAAAGAGAACTTCTGTTCCTCGTTGTCGAACAGGTAACGGACGGCGGTACGGAACATATCCCACGAAGCCCCCGTCTTTGTCTCGTCGTCACGGACATAGGCATCCGGCATACGGCATTTGAACACGACATAGGTGTCCGTCGTCTGCGGCGCAAACGTGGCGTTCGGCATTGTCTGACCGTCTATTTCAGCCGGGACTATCTCGAAACGACGTGCAGCCTTGCCCTTTTCTGCGTTGTGGTAGTATTTGACCTCGAACTCACGCCCGGCAAGCATACCCGACTGAAAGACGATAGTCATTGTTTCGCCCTCGATAAGGCATTCCTCGTAGTTGAGCGTATTGGGTATGGTATTGTCAACTATGTCATAGAAGTTGTTGTCCGCATCTTCCACAACGACACTCGTAACCTTTCCTATGCGCTTCGGGTAAATGTCCGAGCAGTCCAGACTATCCTCCGCAAGCGATGAAAGCTCTTTGTCGCTCCGGCGTATCGAATAGCCCAAATCATCAACGACGTATGTACGGGCGTTCGCAGGATTGAAATTCGGGTCGCCCTCGAAATAAACTCCGTCATACTGTATGTTCTGACCTGCCGGAAGAAGTAGCTCGCTGCTCTTGTACTTGCTCGGGTCGATGTTGTCCGTTCCGCCTTGAACGTAAAGTATCTCTATGGGTGGCGTGTCGCCATAGTTTGACCGCCCCACGCCCGGCTTGAAACCGTTGCCACGCCCGTATGAAAGCGGCAAAGGATTGTTTTTGTTATATTCCACTTTGCGCAGGTGTACTGTCTTGCCGACAAACTCGAACTCCGTGTTGAACTCTGTCGCCATCATTCCGAGAGCGTCCCAACAATACACGTGATTATAATTTATCAGCGTCTCCGTGCCGTCGATGCACTCGCCGACTTCCCAACCCGTGTCCCGGCGGTTCATATTGTCGACGAACATTTGAAGATGCTCTATCGGCTTTGCTGTAAGCGAGAATTTCAGCCGTCCGTCAACCGGGTTACGGAACTTCCATATCTTGGCTTTCGCCTGATTGGATTCGAGCGTGACGGTGTACTCGAAATTCCGGCTGTGCTTCATCTTGAAAGCCTCCGGGCGTTCGAGCGTGTACCTTTCGCCCTGATAGATGCAGTACGAGCCGACGGGTATCTCTACATGCTCCACAAGCGAGTAATGGAGCGTCAAGTTGTGGTCGCCCTTTATTACCCGGTATCGGTAACTGTTGTCGTCAACCGTAACATCGAGTACTTTTATGTTCTTGTTGTTATATATTATCATGCCCTTTACGTTCAAAGTTATTTTACTCGAATTTCGCCGTATTCGCGTTATCTTTTTTAAGTGGTATGTTTATATTATAATCACTTAAAAGCCGCTAAAACGGGCTGATTTCACCTTTCTCCGTTTACGTAAACTGATATATCTTGCCATTGCCGCATTTAGTGGCTTTGATAACCGTTATAAACGGAAAATCCTCTTCCTTTACTTGGTCGAGGACGCTTTTCAAGGCTGTGGAGTTCGTGAAGAATTTGCCTTCCTCCTTGCCGTCGGTCGTCCGATAGTGTATGAGGTAACGACCCTCCCCGTGTTTTGTCTTAACATCGGGGAGGTAGTCGATAACCTCTATTTCGCTGTTCAGGATGTCGGTAACCGACACCTGCGGACAGTTGAAAATCTTTCGGTCGTCCTGTTGCTTGATACCGAGTTCGCTGAACCGCTTTGCCATAGTTCCTCTATCTTTTATTGTACGAGTTCTACATAAATGCCGACCAAGTCTTTCAATGGATTGTAAACGGGTATCTCCGTGTCACGGGTACACAGATACACCTCGCCGTCCTGCGAGTAATACTTGCCCTGTTCCAACTCCATATTGTTGTCATAGGGGATAGGGTCGTCCTCTGTTCCGGCTGCGCTTTCGACGATTTCCGTGTACAGGCTCTCCGTCCCGGTGCTGGGCTTCCACTGCTCCTGTACGGTATGTTCTTGCAGGACTTTCCACAGCTTGCCGTCGTACTGCATCTTCTCGTCTTTCTTCACGGTCTTGCCGATAAGCGTACCCCAATCGGGATAAACGGACTTGACAGCCAAAGCGTCGCTGTCCGTGAGGCTCATCGTGTTAACGGTTAGGGTAAGGAGCTTTGCGATGTCAGCAATCCTCGGCGTGAGGGCTGTTGCTTTTGGCGTTTCCGATGTTTCCTCTCCCAAATCCTTGCGCACCTGCCTTTTCACGTTGGCGACGAACGACAGGTATTCCGTGTATTCCTCCACAATCCCGGCTTCAACATCCAAACCCTGCTGATAGGCGTTGAACTTGTTTACAAGCGCAATCTCGGCGGACGCCGTGTACTTGGCTCGGATAACCGCTTCAATGACCTTATCCGATGTCACGGGCTTCCATACGGTCACCTCCTCGCATTTCCACTGCGACACCTTTTCTTCTCCGGCGTTTTCGTCGGTCAGTTCCGGCACTACTTCCTCGATGTTGAAACGATAGACATAGCTTCCGTTTCCCACTGCCTCCAAGTAGGGAGGCTTGCTGTCATAAAATGCTTGCATGATGCTCTTGTTTAATTATGGTTCGTAAAAGATGTTTGCTGTTGCTGTGCTTCGCCCAACCCAACCAAGGGGCGACAGCCTGTTTGTAGGCTTTCGTGTCAAGCGGCGGTTGCCGTTTGTTGAGCTTGGCTGCGGCACGGCAGAAATTCTGTTTTATGCTCTTCCTGATGAGCTTCTGTTTCCTGTAAAACTTATAACCGACATAATCAAGCCCACGACCGTGCCTGTCATAGCGGTTCACGGCGATAGGAAAGATTTGCCAGTTGTCCTTGACTTTCAATTCAAGTTCCTGTTCGAGATAGGGCTTGACAAACTCGTGAAAGAACCTGCGCAGCGTTTCCTTGCTTTCGCTGTAAAAGGCGAAGTCGTCGGCGTATTCCTCGCAGTCTATTTTCCACACTTCATTTACCTTGTGCATGAAGTAACAGAGAAACAGGTTAGCGAGGTACTGCGACAGGTAGTTTCCGATAGGCACACCGTCTGCGCTGTCGATGATTTCATCAAGCAGCCACAGCAGGTCTTTGTCCTTTATCTTGCGTCTGACGATGCGTTTCAGCACGTGGTGCTTTATGGACGGATAGTATTTCTTTATGTCGATTTTAAGGCAGTACATGGGCTTTCCCCTGTATTTGCGTATCATCTTATCGACGTGCCGGGCACAGCCCTCTATACCCCGTCCCTTGACGCAGGAGTAGGTGTTATACGTGAATGTCTTTACCCATATCGGCTCCAATACGTTCATAATGGCGTGGTGGACTATGCGGTCGGGATAGTACGGAAGACGATAAATGACACGCTCTTTCGGTTCGTATATGGTAAATACTTCGTAAGGCGATGTCCTGAATGTCTTTGTCAGCAAAGCCTCGTGGAGAGCCTGTATGTTGGCTTCCCTGTTACGGTCGTGAACCCTGACACCGTATGAGCGAGTTTTCCCACGGCGAGCCTTTTCATCAGCAAGCCGCAGGTTCTCGACTGATATTATCTGTTCGTATAAATTCCCTATACGTTTCATCGCTTTGCTTTTCTTATTCGGAGCGTTCGGTAGCCCATACAACAGGCATTCCTACCAGCACCTTTCGGGTTACTTGAAATCTTCTGCCAAGAGGCAAGGTCGTCGCTCCCTTATATCTTTGTCTTTCTGACATTCTAAAGCATAGGTGAGAGCCGATGTTCGTATTCGTATTCGAGGGGGTGTTATTCGAGTTCGCATAGGCGAAGCCTGCATTCGCACCGTTATTCGCGTTACCGCTGAACAGGACACCACGGGAGCGACCAACCTTTATCGTCATAACTATCTCTGTTTATAATCCAACTTCATTATCCGACACGTATCAGACACGGACGCTTACCGGGCTATGCGCTTTGCGGTAAAAAGCAAAGGCGAGAGCCGATGTGCGTAGTCGCAATCGAGGGGGCGTTAACCGAGTACGCATAGGCGAAGCCCGCATACGCACCGTAAACCGCGTTACCGCCGAACAGGACACCACGGAGGGTTTCTGTTGTGGGAATGTTCGTGTAGTGGTAGTCGCAGAAAAACTGTGTAGAACCGCCTCCAACAACCGACGGCATAATCTCGCCGTATTCCCCGAAGATAACCTCTTGGACATATCCCTCTGTACGTGCTTCGTTCCCAACGTGAGAATAACCCTCGTAGTTGGTGTCATTGAACTTCGACGGGTCGGAGCATACAAACACTTTTGACAGGTTGTCGCCTCCGTTATCTGTTGTCGGGCTGATACGCACGTTGATACCGTCCGTCCACTGCCACAGATGCCCGAACGGATTTTCTATACCCCTGTATCGAGGAACGTCGAAAGTCTTTGTTATAGTGCTGTCGTCGTTGGCGGCGGTGTATGAAACCGTACCCGTGCTGTTTCCGAGTGTGTCGGTGTGTCCGCACGGTACGAACGGATAATACCCGTTGAAGTTAGACCATGTTCCGTCCCAAGTCGTCACGCCTGCGCCAAGACCGCCTTGACGATAGCCCTCTGCGGTGAGTTCTGCGTTGAATGCCGCCTGTGTGTTGAGCGTAGCATATTCGACGGCGAACAGCCAATAAAGCGTTTTTTGAGCGTCATAGGTCATGCAGTTCCATTCAGCCGTTGCCGAATTGTTGCGCTTACGGGCATAGTTGCGGAAGTTTGTGCGGCTGATTTGTGTTGCCGGACGACCGAGGAATGTCCTGTACGTTCCGTCGTATTCAGCGTTGTTGTTGCCGCCCCTGTACTGCTCTGCCATATTCACGATAGAGCAGAGCTTCAGGTTTGTCCTGTCAAGGACAGCCTCGTATGCCGAAATGTACATCTGCGGCACTTGATGATAGCCCGGCAGGGGCTGCTCGCTGATACGCACACGGCGTATCGTGCCGTCGGTCTCGAACTTGCGGTAATGCAGCGGTATCTCCACCATGACCTGCCCACGTGAGCCGTCCCGGACTTGCCCCGTCCAATCACGGGGGTCGAGGTATTCCACCACTTGCCCGTTGTCGTCAAGCAGACAGCCTTTCATGCGGCTTTGAATAGGTACGGACTTGTGGAGGTCTGTGTTTCCGATACGGGTGCAGGTTGGGGTCGATACGGTCGTGTCGAACTGTATGCCGTAGCTGCACTGTTCCTCGACGTAGGGGATAAGCGAGGCGAGTGCCGCCTTTTTGCTTTCCCCATCCTCGTCCAAAACCTCGCAAAGCAGGTTGAACGGGTTTGTTCCTGATACGTTCGGCAAATCGCTCAGCCGTTTGCCGTTCTCGAAAGCCTCGATGATTTCTTTCAATTTGCTTTCTTGTTCACTTGTAAATGCCATAGCTTTTAATTGTTTAAGAATTTGAAAACTGATTTATCTCCTTTCTTGATGAGCATAGCCGATGTAGCCGTGCCCATTCGCAGGTTTTTCTTCTTCTTGCGCAGGGCAGAGGAAGTCCACGCCCGTATGCGCCTCGACAGGGAGAGGAACAGTGATACAATCATACCGTACCCTCCACGTAACATCCGCTTCCCCAATAGATGTCGTTCGTCGCAAGGACTTCCGTATCGGGGGCGAGTTCCACAATAGCCATCGGCGACCAGTCGTTGAACACGATGGGTGCTTCCGATAGCTGCTCGTCCTGAGTACACCGCACGGACAGGACCGTGTCAAGCGTCGATGTGCTGAATTTCGGTCTGACATAAACCGAGAACGGTACGTCGCCCGGTAGCTTGAATCCGTTTGACAGGTCGTTGATTTTCCCGTGAGAGACGATGCGACCGCCGTTCATAAACTCACTGATGTAACCTTTCTGTGCCATATCGTTATTGTTTTAGTGGTTTGTACTTCTATCCAAATCTCAACGCCCCGGATTGGGTTAGCCGTAGGCTGCTGCTGTTCACTTTCCTTAATGCCGGAGCGACAACCTCAATAAGCAGGGTCTTGGCAAGAGCCGTGTTACAAGTCGGAATGACATGCACCGTGCTTTTCCCTGTCCCGACAATGGTTATGCGCCCGTCCGTACCTACCGTTATCGCCTTGTTATCGCTGATGAAAATCACGTTTTTCATCGCACTCGCTGGCGATAATGCAGCTTTGATGTAGTTGGGCTTCACATTCCCGACGGTCAACCGGGTAACACTTTCAACTGTCATTCCCGTAGGTACAAGCCGACCGAGCGTCAAAAGGACATTATCGGTGGCGTTTACCGCTTCCTCCGTTGCCTCCTGTGCCGCCCCTGTCGCTTCCTGTGCCGCTGCGGTTGCTTCGTTGGCTGCGGTCGTGGCTTCCTGCGCATCTTCTGTCGCTGTATCGCAATCCTCTTTTGCCTTGTTTGCCGCATCTGTGGCGGCGTTGGCTTTCTTCGTCGCTTCGTCGGCATCTTCCTTTGCCTTGATAGCGTTGGTGGTTGCTGTTTTGGCTGCTGCTGTCGCTGTGTCTGCGTTCTTTTTAGCCGTGTTTGCCGCCGCTGCCGCAGTGTTTGCTGCGTCCGTGGCTTCCTTGGCGTTCGTTACCGCCTGTGTGGTCTGTTGCTCGACAAACTCCAACGATACCTTGACGCTTCGGTTGTTTGCGTCCGTTCCTATCGTAAACAGCCCTTTCAAGGAGCTGTATAACGGGAGTTCTGAAATCTTTATCTTCTTCATATCTGCGTATCTTAAATGGGTTACACAATGCTAATCGTTGAACCTGAATTTGCCGTTTGATGTCAGGCGCAGCGTCGCCCTGTCGTTGACGAACCGCACGGACGGGTAGGTGTACCTGTCAAGCAGCATGTCGATAGCGTAAACGCCGTTTTCTGTAAAGACAATAATGTTGTCCTCCGTAGCCAGCACAACGTCATCCTCCGTTATCCTGAAATCGCTCGTGAATGTCACGGTAAGCGTGAATTTCAGCCAAGGTCTGCCCTCCGGGTCAAATTCCTGTACGGTGCAGCTCTTGTAATGGCAGGGGAAGTCCTGTTCAAGCTCGTTTACCCACAGGAGGCGTTCATCGGGGCGTATAAGGTCGTAGAGCAGGGCATCATAGTTTCGCCATAGCTCGTCGAGCGTTTCCGCCCTCATGAGGCAGTATAGCTTCACGTCCTTGCTCTTGTAAAGCACGTTCTTGCTGTCATAGATAACCCCTGTCTGCGTCTTGATGTTCCGCAGGAGGTTCGTTTTGACAGCAGCCGGTTTCTGAACCTCCGACAGCGTTCCCTGCAATATCCTCACGCCGTATGCCGTGAAAGGCTGTCCATCTATGGTATAGTCATCGTATGCCGCCACTGTGCTTGCCGGGGCTTTGTACTTGTACCCGTCCAACGGGAAGTCGTCGGCAAATTTTATTTTCGCCTTTCCGAGCAGTTTCGCATAGTCAAGGCTCGTGTGCGACACCATGCGTAGCGTGTATTTGCGCCCTATGGCAGCGCAATCGAACACGTGGTATGCTCCGTCCGACAAGAGGTTAAGAAAGTCGAAATAGCGGCTGAAAACACCCTGTGTGGCGAATGTCAGGTTTATGTCACGTGTGTTAAGGACGGGAGCGGAAAGGTCGGCTTCTATGCCGTCTTCCTCGTTCCAATCGTTGCTGTCGACAGATTTCAACGGCGGCATCGCAACGAGTTCGTTCCACCCGTTGTCCGACACGTACATTCCGAACTGTTTGTACACGTCTTGCCCGTCGATGTATAATCTGCCTGACATCATAGGATTATCGCATTTTCAGATGTGTTTTTAATCACACTGCAACCGACAGAAGCCGTCACGGAAGCGACAGCCCATTTCGATGCGTTCACGACGGCTCTTGCGCCGTGCAACAGCACAATCTCGTGCTGCTTGCATTCGTCGCAGTTTACCGTTGCACTCGTCCGACCGATAAGTATCGCCCGTGCCGGGTTCTTTAGCGTGATTACCCCGGCATCTATGTATATGCCGTACTTCTCCACGCCCTGCCCTTTGAACAGGCGGAACGTGGCGATATTCGGGAAGTGGTATCTGATGCAGAACTCCAACCCCTGCCGGGATGTGAATACTGCGGCAAGTTCCTCTATCGTGTGTTCCGTCCCCTTGAACATATTGCACTTGCGGTATTTCTCCGCCACGTTGTGCAGGGAGCGGCTCTCGCATTCCTGCCGGGCTTGCTCCTTGGCAATGACCCACTGTGCGTAAATCTGTCTTATTATCACTTCCATACTCGCTAACTTTTTATTCTGATTCCTTTCAATGCCAAATCATTCACAGTGTTGCGCATATCCCTGACATCGCTCTCAACGTTCGCCATACGGGTTGACAGACCGTCCGTGTTTCCCTCGATGTTAAGGACGCTCTGCAGGATAAGGTTTGCCGTCGCAACGAGCAGCTTTGTATTCTCGCTTATCGAGTAGGTGTGTCCCTGTATGGCTGTCGCCCGTCCGTTAAGCTCGTCCACGCTTTCCTGCGAGGCTGTCGCTATGCCTTTCTCCGAGGCTTCCCGTGTCGCTTCCTCCGTCACGTTAAACATATTCTTAACGCTGTCCGGTAGGGCTTCCCATATCTCGGCGAAATCCTGCCCGACGGCGTTAAGGTCGTTGGCGAAACCGCTCATGGAGGCAATGACAGCGTCAAGCCCCATAAACTGACCATCCTTGAACCATTTGTTCTTATACTTGTCGAATATCTCCCCGAGCGGCTCTTCAAGGTATTTCGACACGAGCATACGCTTAATAACGTCGCCGACGATGTCCTTTACCTTGTCGCCCCAAGCCTCGGCGTAATCCTCGCCGTCCTGGAAAGCGTCAAAAAATGCGTCGCCGAGTTCGCTGGCAATGTCAGCAGCCGAACCGCCGATAATTTCCTCGACCATATCGTTTATCACGTCGACAGCCTGTTGCCCGAGTTCCTCAATCTGACGCTCCCATTCCTCTATCTTCCCGTGGTCGGTGTCTTTCTTGTCGTTCTCGGCGTTGATCTGCTGCTGAATGAGCAACTGCTGTTTGGCGATATTCTCCAATTGGTCTCTGCTGCTCTCGTACTTCTCCGCTCCGAGTGCCTTGTCTGCGGAGTAGGCGATGTCGGCGTATGCGTCGGCGATTTTCTCGGCAGACTTTGCAAGCAACTCTTGGTTGTTCGATACCGTTGAAAACAGCGTCCTCCACGCTCCGGCGACATCGTTCACGGCGAGTTTGTTCTGTATCAGCTCGGCTTTCGTTTCGGATAGCGTCTGCCGGATGCGGTCTATCGCACGCCCTGAATTTTCCTGCAACCGCACAATGTCGGCGTTGTCGAGTTCCCATTGCAGTTGGTCAATACGGTTCTGCAAGGCTTCGATTTCCTCCTGTTTCTTCTCGTCGTTGTTGAACAGGTTGACAATCTGCATCGCTATCTGCAAGGCGGCTGATATGATAGTCAGTATAACGGAGGCTTTCTCAACTGTCTGTATGGCTGTGGCGGCGGCTGTCGCCGTTCCCTGTATGCCCTGCGAGGACATATTGACAAGCGAAACAATGCCGTTTATCATTGACAGCGAAGAAGTCATAATGCTTCCGGCTGTGGATATGATTTCCCCGGCAACACCTCCGACAGTATCGCCTATGCTCTCAAACTCACGCTCGCACTCCAACAGCGTCTTGTACAGGTCTTCCCACTCCTTGATACTGCGCTTGTCGGGGCTGACACTGTTTTTGGCGTTGGCTTCCGACACTTTTTTCTTCGCCGTCGTCACCTTTGCCCGTGCGGTGGATAACTGACTGCCGGAAGCCGTGCCGGAGCTTTCCAATTCGTTAAGCTCGGCTTCCGCCTGTTCAAGAACCGCCTGCAGCTGTTCAAGCGTATAGTTGGCAATCTCGTTGCACCACGCCCGGTATGTTTCCTCCCGTTGGGCGAACTGTTCATCGACGGCTTGCAGGGCGTTCTGCTCCTGTAAGTCCAACTCGTCCACATTCCCCTGCGTGACACCCTCCCGGAGCTGTCGGTTTCCGTTCGCGTCAAGGACATAGTTGCCTTTGTCGTCGGTCTTGTAAAGCTGCTTGCGCTTGTCTTCGTATTCCTCCGTTATTTTCAGCCTTTGCTGCTCGTAGGTCATTACATCGGCAAGCATAGCGTCGAGGGCATCCTTGTTTCCCTTGCGGCGTATGTCGGCGGCTATATCTTCATAAGATTTCAGTACATCCCTCTGTTCCGGCGTAAGATCTGCAACTGACAGGTCGAGCGAAGCCCTGTATGCAAGCTCTTCCTCTTTGGAGGCTTTGGGGTTGGCGTTTCGCCATTCAAGCACCTTTTTGTCGGCGAGGGCGTTCAGCATATCCTGCGTGCGTTTCTCATTCTCGGCGATGAGCCTGTCATAATTCAGGTCAAGCTGCATCATCGTCTTCTCGAAACTGTCGTCCATAAGGTTTATGCGCTGCTGCCTTATATCCAATTCCGCCTGTTCCTGTGCCTCCTGTACGCTTCGTGAATACTCGGCAATCTGCCTGTTCCGCTCGGCTGTTTCGTCTGCAATCTGCTGCTGTTCACGGGCAAGGCGTTTGGCTGCTGCCTCACGCTGTTTTTTCTCCCTTTCTGCTTCCTTTTTGTTCCGCTCGGCTTCCCTTGCTTTGTCGTCGGCTTCGGTCTGCTTCTGTTCAGCGGCTGTGGCGTAATCGGCACCACGTTGCAGGAGTTGTTGCTGCGAGAAATACTTTCCGTTGACATACGAACCGTTCGGGCTGCTTTGACCGATAGCCGTAAAGCGTTTGGCGAGCCTTTGAAGCTCGTCCAAATCCATATTCTCCATCCACTTTGGTATCTCGCCTCCTATGCGGATAGTGAAGCCGATAGTATTGTTCGAGTACTGCGACATCAGATTTTTGATGTTCTCGTACAAGTCGTGTACGCCCTCCGTAGGCTTTTGCAGACCTTTTTCTATGGCTTCTACCTTTTCGGAGAAAGTCAATGCACCCTCTGCGGCTGCACGTTCAGCGTCCGACGCTTTGTTCACGGCTTCGGAGTAACGGTCGTATTCCTCCCTCGCTTGTTGTATGGAGTTGATATAGTTCTGTACGAGGTTCTGATGATTGAACAGTCCGTCCGTTAGCCACTGTTTCTGTATGGTTTCCTCGCTTATGCCTATGGCTCGCATACGGTCTTGTATCGTGGCGTAAATTTTGTTGATACCCTCTTGGTATTCTTCGCCCGTCTTTCCGGCTATCTCCGTGATGTTCTGTTCAACGACATTTCCGATAATGGTAGATATGGCGGCGGCGTTCTGTTGCAGTTCCTTATTGTCCCCCAACAGCAACGTCCCCTCTGTCATAGCCCCGGACAGGTCGGAATAAAGCGTTTTCTGCGCCTCCGAGAGTTGCGCCGCATAGTTCTGCGCACCCTGTTCAAGAGCATTTGCTCGCTGCCTTTCCACGCCCTCCTGCTTTATCAGCTCGATAGCCTGCGCACGTTTGGCGTTTACCATGTCGATGCTGTCGCCCTCCTTGATAGCCTGTAAGCCGTATTCTTCGAGTATGCCGTTAAGCTCGTCCATAACCTTTTTGTGGGTGGACGTTCCGGCTGTCAGACCGTTCAGGGTCATTGAAAGGGTTTCGACACGTGAGATTGTCTTGGCGGCACTGTCGCCGTATTTGTTTGTCATTTCCGCTGCCTCGCCGGACTTCGTAGAGAACAGGCTGAAAGCGGTAGCGGCTGCTGCGACAACAGACAGAACCAAGCCCAACGGGTTTGCCTTGACAGCCATATTGAACAGAAGCATAGCATCCTTTGCACTCGTCACGCTTTTTGCCAAGGACAGGAAAGCCGATATGTTGCCCCAAATGGCTTGCACTTTGTGTGCGGCGGCGACAGCCAAGACAGCGGCTTTGTACGTCCCGTATGTGGCTATGACGGTAAGTAGCACCTTGCCGACGGTTTCCCAATTCTCGACAAGTGCCGTAATGATGTCAAGCGATGTTCCGATAACGCCCTCGGAGGCCTGTCCGATTTGGTTGAACATCTGTTCTATGGTGTCCTCGATATTGGAAATCTGTCCGGCTATGGTCTGGCTCTGCGCTTCCATAAGACCGCCGAACTTGCTGCCCTCGTTCGTGAGGTTGATGATAGCCTGTTCCACCTCCGGGAAGCCAACCTTTCCCTCCTCGACAAGCCCACGTACTTGGCTTTCTGTAACTCCGAGTATGTTTGCCAATTCCTCTCCCAAAGGAATACCTCTGCCGAGGAATTGGTTAAGGTCCGCCGTATAAACACGCCCTTGAACCATTGTCGTGCCGTACAGACGGGCAAGCTCCCCGATAGGTATAGAAAGCCCGGCTGCGATGTCTCCAAGCCGTATAAGCGTTTCATTCACCTTGTCGGCTTCGACACCGTATGCGAGAAGCTGCCGTGCGGCATCCGATATGTCGGACACGCCGAACGGTGTCGTGGCAGCAGTATGGATAAGTTGCGTCAGTAAGGCTTGGGCTTCGTCCGTGTTTCCTATCAACGTGTCAAAAGCCACTTCAAGTTTCTGCATTTCGCCCCTTACCGTGACAACCTGCATGGCAAAATCTTTCATCTGCGACACGGCAAAGACACCTGCCGCCGTTTTCCCTATGCTTTTGAAAACGTCGTCAATCCGCTTGCCCTCGTTTACGGCTGTGCCTGTTATGCCCGACAAAATCCGTTTGGATTCTTCTGCGTCGGTACGCAACTGCGAGTTGTCTATGCCCGTGCCGTAGTATATTCTGCCGTTGTCATTCTCCATTGTACGTCAATCAAATTGTTCAAAAATGCTTTTTATCTTCTCCCTGTTCCGTATGTCATCAACCTTTATGGCTTTTTGACGCTTCCGCTTCTTGCCGTCCTTGTCGTCCGCCTTGTGCTTGTAGCTCGGCAGCGTTGCCCCGTACATGACCATATTCGCATAGCTCATATCGTACAGGACATATTCGACCGGGAGGTTGAAAGCCTTTACCGTTCCTGCGACTATTGCCCAGACGCTGTCGTTTTGGTCTCCACTTTCGTCGGTCGCATCAGGTTTATCTCTGTCAGGAAAGTGGTAAGCCCGAAAAAATCCCCTAACTCCATTTTTTGAAGCAGTTGGGCGACAAGCAGGTTTAGCGCACGGGGCGACAGGTCTTCAAGTATCTGTTTGGCAAGTTCCGCCTTTCGGTCTATTACCTGTTCGACTTCTACTTCTTCCGTCCACTTGACAAGCCCCCACAGGCGGCGTTTCTCAACCGTCTGCCGGGTTTTTACTGTTTCCGTTAGGTTCTTTGCGCCGAGTATCAGTATCGCCGCAATGTCGCCCAAAGGACGGCATTCACGAGCCACAGAAAGGCTTTCCTCGACTACCTTTTCAGGGTCAAGATTGATTTCGGGCAAACGCGAAACAGCCTCCGAAGCAAGTATGAGTGTTGCTGTGCTTGCCGGGGCTGCCTTGTATTTCTTGCCGCCTACCGTTACCTCAATATCCTTTTGGAGTATGGTTTCGGCGACCTTTTCTTCTATTGTTTTCGTTGCCATAATGTGTTGCGTTAAAATTTGGGGCAGGAGGGGGAGTCGAACCCCCGACCTCAAACCTGTTAGGCTTGCGAGCTACCTGCTGCTCTATCCTGCTGTTGGTTATCCTGAGTTATGCATTAACCTCCCGACTCTTCGCTCGGCACATAGCTCTTGATTGTCTTGCCCGTCTTCGGTTTCAGCGCACGAGCCACATAGTGGCGCAGCTGTCCGTCTGCGGTCGTGTAGCTGTCCTCGACACGCAGGACGGCTCTGTCAATCTGAATAGCCGGACAGTCCTTATCCTGTGCCTCGACACGGAAAGCGTGTTCGCCCGTGATTACTCCGTCGTTGTCCTCAAACGACGGCTCCTCGCCTTTCTTGACGAACTCGTCCCATTCGAGCTGATAGGTATTCTTTCCCGGCAAATAATCGACGAGCGCACCGCCCTCTTCTGTGGCGGTCTTTTCTGTTCCTGCGGTCGTCGTGAGTTGTGTACTGTCCTCTTTCGGAGTAGGTAACTCATCCCATTCCCCTGTGGGGGCACCGTCGGTGCTTGTGGCGTGCTTCAAATCGCATTCGCCCCAGTTCAATACTGCCATATTCGTTAAAATTTAATGGTTACTGATTTTGTTTCTTCATAACAGGTTGCGTAACAGGTGCGTCCCCGTCCTGCGTTTCAAGGACAGGCAGATAGCCCACGTTGCCGTCGGTATCCGTTGCGTCTATTACGGCGACCTGCGGAATGTTCAGAGGCGCATAATCATCGCCGAAATACTCGTATTTGAGCTTCACGACGACGAAATGCTGATGTATGTCGGCTTCTTCCTCGGTGTAAATTGTCTGCTGCAACTTAAACTTGTAACAGGAAACTTCGGTCGTAAGGCTATCGAACCACTCCTGCGCAAGGCGTTCAATCCGTTCCGTGCGTTCTCCGTCCTCAACCCATACCCCGTTGTCATACGGGTCTATGTCCGGGACGAATATGTTCACGGTCACGACCCCCGTCTGTATCTGATTGGGAAGCCCGGTTGTGAAAATCACGACCGCATCTTCCTTGCGGCTGTCACGGGGGCGATACCCCTGCCGATAGACCTCACCTGAAATCATCGTGTAAAGGGTGCTGTCTTTCAGCAGTTGATAGATGTCGCCTTGAACCTGTTTCGATGTCTTTGCCATAGTTCCTGTTACTTGTTAAATCCGAGTTGTTTCAACATCTTGGGTACAAGCTGGTCGGCAAGCAGTTCCGAGCTGTCAAGCACGTTGTAACCCTTTGCGGACACATAAGAGGCGTATCGCATTCCGGCAACGACGATAAGCACAATACCTTTCGGGAACTTCCCGGCAAGAGAACGTGCGTAGGATATTCCCGTGCTTCGTCCCTCGTCGTTTCCGTCCGGCTTGCCGAAAGAGCCTGTCTTGTACACCTGCCCGTCAACGACCACGATATAACCGACGGAGCTGCGGAGGTTCTTTGTGCGGTCTTTGTACGAACCGTTCTCGATAGCCTCGTTGCGCACTTTTTCGCCTATGGCGCACAGGTTGTAGATGATGGCTTGTTTCAGCCTGTTCATCCGCTCCTTGATGTAAGCGTCTATCTGCGATTTCGGTGTTATCTGTCTTATCGGCATAATGTCAAGTTATTTATTGCTTATTCGGCGTATGTGCCGTTTTCTTTTCGCTTCCGTATGTTTGGGCGTTCCCGTTTTTTCAACACGGCATTCGGGCTGAAATGCGTTTACACCCAAATCCTCAACTCACAGACCGCCTCCAACGGCTCAACCTGCATAATGGAAAACTCCCCGACCACGTTCCCGGCAAGGTCTTTCAACCGTACCTGCTCGGCTTCAAACGGCTGTTCCTCTATCAGCACTGTATATTGCGCCGTAGTGAAATGCTCGCCGTTGACACGTCCGAGTTGGTTGTACTTGTTTGCCGAGTATTGGCAGGGTATCGGGTCGCCCCAAGCCACAGAGCCGGGCTTCTGCGGATAACCCGTTTCAGGGTCAATGCCGCCACCCGTTTTCCGCTTTACTTCGATTGTGCCGTTTTGGATAATCATAGCCGTGAACCTTTATATCCGTAAATGGGTTTCGGCGTTCCTGCCTCGTCGCTTGCTCCGAAGTCGTCGTACAGGCTGTTAGCCCGGTTGCGGAACTGCTTGCGCTGTTCGTCCGTAAACGAATAGTTCTGTCCGCCCTGCGATACATCGGGAGCTATCGAAAGCCACATCAGGAGGTCAGCGACGGCAAGGTTGTATTCCTTGCTTTTCTGCACCTCCTGTGTCGCATTGGTTGTCAGCGACAGACCCCGTTTGTCCGCTATCGCCGTCAGCGTGCGGAGAGGAACGGGGTAGGCATTTACGCCTTTCAACGCTTCGAGAACTGTTTCCATAGTTTGTCACGCTTTACTCCCAATCCTGGGCATCCGTTCTCACATACAGGTTGCGGTAAGCCGTGTCGAACACTGGTACAGCGTCAGCCTGTCCGATAGTAACCTCGCTCTGCGGCTCAGCCGTTCCGTACTTCTTGACGATAGTGTGCGAACGTTCCGATCGGAGGATAAGGTCGTTATTCTCCTGGAGGATGTCGTACTGTGTCGTTCCGAGGCGTTCCGTTTCGGTCAGCACCATACGGCAGTTCTCGAACGGGTTGCCGGAAGTCTGCGAGCCGTCGGAGAATTCACGTGTGATGGTCTGGTCGATTACACGGAGCTGTATGCCGTTGAGCCAAGCCTGTTTTGCGAGCATCGCATTGACCTGCGTAAGGTCGGGTGTCTGTGTGATACCGAGGGCGTTGGCGGCGAAAGAGGCGCAAGCCTTTACGATTTGGTCTGCCGAGCAAATCTTGTAGAACTCGTCGAGGTTCACGTAGGCGAACTTCGGGTTAAGGTTCTTAGACTTGGCGAGCTTTATGAAAGTCACGAGGTCGCCGATGATGTCGGCTGTTGCCTTGTTCGCCCAATCCACTGTGGTTTTGACTTTCATTTCGTCGTCCACGTCGTAGTCAAGGTCAAACTCGTTGGCATAGGTTGCGTTGGTCGTTGTCGTGAACGCCAACTTTCCTGCCAATGACATCAGCTTGAGTGCGACGAACTCCAACTCGGACTGTACGCCGTTGAAGCAGAAGTCTACGTCCTCGCCCCAATACTGTACGAGCTTCGTTGCGTCCTCGTCCTGCGCAAAAGCGAGTGCGGTCTGATAATCCTTTATTTCGGAGCGGGTCATTTCCCGGCTGATTGAAATGAAAGGAATATCGCCCTTTGCGCTCTCGAAGATTGGACGACGCTTGCGGACGATGGTCGAGTTGTCAGAATGCAGGTCTGCGGCTACATTCTTCTTTTCGAGTTGGTTTCCCAAGGTACGCCAAATGAAGCCGTTTACCTTTTTGACGGGAAATAGCCTACCGAAATAGAACTGCGACGCATCGGCTGTATCCAAACGAGCCTGAACCATCTGCTGGGTCAGACCGTGAATGAGTGTATTTACGATTGTTGCCATAAAACGTCAGTTTTTTAATAGTTGATGATACCCGTTAGATACTTTGCCACACACTCCGGCAGGGGATTACCCTTGGTAACGCCGATAAGCCAAGCGTCGGTATCGACGTTCTGCCCTTTGGCGATAGGCTTGCCCGTACCTGCGATCGAAAGAGGGATGTATTTCAGCTTTGATGTGTTTGATGTGGACTGCGCCGCAGCTTCGATAAGGAAACCACCCTTTGCGATAGCTTTCAAGGTAGTACCCACCGTAATGGTGTCGTAGTCCTTGTTGCTCTCGTCAATGGCTGTAATGGCATAAGCCAAACCACCCTCGGCGGTCATGACGAAGTCGCCCACCTTGAAGTTGTGCAGCTTCTTGACCTTAATAGCGGTGTCGGAAGCACCTACCTCGGCAACCACCTCTGCGATTTTTACGACATGGCAGATGCCGTTGTCGGGTGCGCTAAGGACGGCACCCTCGCGAAGATAGTCGCCTCCAAGCTCGGCGGTTTTCACAGACACCCCACCCCGGATGTCGGCGACCTTGTGCTGGAATACGCGAGGAACTCTCGTATCCTTGCGTCTTTGAACTGTCATGCTCATTTTCTTCGGTTTTTTGATTGTTAGACATTAGAACGGCTGACCGTCTTTCGGCTTACTGTCACGGTGTGCAATAGCTTCCTGCTGCTCTTTGGTCAGCTCGCCCCCTTGATTACCTGTGCCGCCTGTAATGGTCGGCTTTCCGAAGACAGCCCCTTTTGCCTGTACTTCGCTGACTATACCGTTCACCTCGGTAGTTATTTCCCCGACAAGAGCGTTGAACTGCTCGTCGGTCAAATCGTTTACAGGTGTCCGCTCATAAGCCTTGCGGAGATTTTCAGGCAACTTCTCGATGATTGTTGAAAGTTGCTGTTTACGGGTTGCAGTCGTGCGCTCACCGTCCATCTTGTCGAGGCGGTCGTTCAGCTTCTTGTTGCTGTCGATAAGTGCCTGCGCCCAAGCCGGAACTTGCTCCTGTGCGCCCCCTGCTTGTTGTTGCTGTACGGTTGTGCCGCTTCCTGCCTGTCCGCCAGCCGCACCCCCGGTCGCATCAATTTTTTGCCCGTCTTTCAGCCCGTACTTCGTTTCGTAGGTGTGTACGGCTGTCTGTTGGGCTTCGGTCGCACGGCTGTCGCCGTAGCTCTCGATGATTTCGATAAACTCCTGCGTTACCCCTGCCACGGCAGTTGTAACCTGTTCGTCTGTCGTCACAGTCTTGGCGAGCTTCTCGGCAATCCTGTTCAGCACGTTTGCGTTGACCCCCGGAAATTTGGCTTTCAACGCATCAAAAAGTTTCTGTTTCATACTCGTATGATTGTTTAACTAATCAGATTATCGCCTCAAAGGTAATCAAATTCCCGTGAAATGATTATATTATAATCAGAAAATCGCCGAAAAATTTTCATATCACGCATATTTTGTTATGGTTATGATATTCGGTGCGATATGGTTATTGATGATTAAATAAGAGTTAAAAATAAACTGAACGGATAAAAATTTCTCCCGAAAAGTGTGTTATTACCAAAATACTTCACTTATATTTGCAACGTGATTACAATATAAACAGTTTGAACCGCAAAATGACAGCAGATATGAACAAGAACAGTTTGGCATACAGCACGAGAGACATTAACCGCAACTTCCGCATCAAGGTTGCCGGGGTTGACAACGAGGGGAACAAGATAAACATGCTCGTAGGCGTTTCAGGAGCGTTGAAGCTGATAGGCGTTGAGCTTTTGAACAAGTTCCTCAAAAGGGCTTTCTCCTGTATGGACGATGTTTGCGTTTGCAAGCTGCGCAGAGGTTTGAAATTCAGTTTTTACATCAAATAACGGAGGACAGATTTATGGCAAAGAGTATCATCGAGGGCGCATACCTCGTAGGGTTCGAGCCAAGCTCGGACAACCTTTCAGACGAAGCCCTGTATGCGGAGGCAGTCGAATTTTTGAATAACTCAATCAGATTTTAATAACCATCTAAAAATTAAAGTATTATGACACAGACAACCGAATTGCAGCAAGGTTTGAACGAAGTGGTAATGAACAAAGTTCAGAGAATGATTGACGGGAAAGCCGTCGGAGTACGCGAGAAAATGGATCGCCTGATAAGCGAGGGTAAGATTGCGCAGGACTACATCGCCCCGATAGGCGTGAACCTGAAAGTGAACGACCACAGCCCGGTTATCACGTTCAGTGCAAACGGTTCTCTCCGCATGGATATGCCGGACGGACAGTTTACCCTGCATGACAACGCCATAGGGCAACTTGCCGACCGTATGGGCATACCGCAGCGATACCTGCGTGGGCTTGCTTCGGGCGAGCCTTGGGCGAAACAGCTTGCGGCGACGCTTCTCAACGAGCACAGCGGGTGGACGCAGCGGAGCCGGGTTCTCGTAAGAACGGTCGGCGCACAGGTAAGGGGCGTGTTGAGCGACAGCTACCGCCGATTGAACAGTGTTGAAATCCTGACGGCTTTCGTTCAGGAAGCGGCGCAGCAAGGAGCGGTCATCTCGGACGCTTATATGAACGACACCAAGATTTGGGCTGAAACGATACTACCGACACCGCTTACCGTCCCGACAGCCAAGAACGGCGACGTGGTTATCTTCGCCGGGGCAAGGTTCAGCACATCTGACTATGGCGACGGTGCCGTTGATATGAGGGCTTTCCTTTTGAACGGGGCTTGCCTTAACGGTATGGTCCGGGAGAGCGTGATGAAGCAGGTACACCTCGGCTCGAAGCTCCCGGACAACCTGCAACTGTCGCAACAGACCTACGAGCTTGACACCAAGACAACCGTTTCGGCGGTTCGCGACTTGACAAAGGGACTTTTCAGCAAGGACAACCTCATGAAGAAAGCCATCGAGATACAGGGCGCAAGCGAAATGGAGGTTGACTTTGAACACGAGCTGAAACGCCTGACACGAGACGGAGGGCTGCTCAAACAGGAGGGTAAGGAGGTTGAAAAAATCCTCATGCGCAACGACCCGGAGGACGGCGTACAGGGAGGGGCGACCCTTTGGAAGCTGACACAGGCTATCACGGCACACGCACGGGAACTCTCGCCTGAAAGAAGCCGTGAATTACACGAATTGTCGGGGCAACTCCTTAACCGTGTAAAAGTAACCGCATAACATAACAACCGCCCGGCAGACAACCGAAAAACAGGCTCTGCCGGGCTTTAATCACCAATAAGACTATGGCACAGGAATTTGAATTTGAAGAGAACCAAAACAATTACGGCGTACTTGAATACCAACACGCCCACACGCTGAAACGGTACAAGGAGCTATGCGACGAGCGATGCAAGGTCAATGTCGCCAAGTACGACTGTTTCTTTGCTTTCTCCGACAGGCAATTTGCCGATGGGTTGAAATCCATACGCCCGTTACAGGAGGGCGAGAAGCTCGTTTCAATCGGCGCAGGAGGTTACGGAACAAAGGACGGGGCGAAACGCCTGTTTGCGTTCTACGACAGCATAAACGACAAAATCCGCTCCGAGTGCAACCCACAGGAAATTTACGTGTATGAGTACAACAATCACGAGTGCTGCTTGGATTGGGACGGAGATTTGAACGCCATACGCATTATCGCCACTGTGTGGGGCGAAGATGTAGCCCGGACAATCAAGCGCAAGAACGCCTGTTATCCGATTGAGAGTATTTTCAAGTAGTTATCGCTGACGATAATTCAGTTATCGCTGCGATATGATTTTTTTAGATGCTGTTTTTATATGAAATCAGGGGAAATCTACCAAAAACAGGGCAAAAAGTTGGCAAAAGTCAGACCACCCTAAAATACGTTATCGCTAACGATAATCATACTCTAATGTGGTTATCGTTAGCGATAATTATTCAAATAACGTGTTATCACGGCTATAACTTGATTTTTAAGAAGTTATCACGGCGAAAGTACACATAGTATAGTAAAATAAAAAAGAGTAAAAGAAAATAGAGAAAAAAAAGACTACTATCGTAGTCTAAAAAAAAGACCCTTACGGGTCAGGCGACCACGCCTCCAATCTTTGGATTGGGGGAATAACGCCTGACACACATAGTGGGGGCGTTAAACGGAGAAAAACAATGGCAAAGAAACAGTACAAAATCAGAGCGAGGCTCGTGTTCAACGGGCAGGTCACGGTGGCGGCTCATAGCCGTCAAGAGGCGGAGGCGATAGCGGAGAAAGGCATCGCCGGGCTACTCGGCAAGTTCGAGGTTCAACCGACAGCCGAGGACGACATCAAGGATTGGGATTTCTCTCTGAAAGGGGAGGTAGTTGTCAACCGAAAACAGGAGGGAGGCGACTGATGGGCACAAAGAATTGGTTTTACCGTGTTGAGTTCAAAGAGCCGCCAATAGAGGGCGACGAGCGGACGGAGTTCTACTTTTCAAGCCTCGCAGCCATCTACGAGCAGTTCGCCCCGGAACAGGTCGGGTGCAAGGTCGCCCGGCTGTGGAACATCGGAGTATCGGACGGCGTTCCTTACAGGGGGCGCAAGTGTACGATAACGAAAGAGCAGATCCTTCGGAAGAAACAGAATAAAGCCCTGACAACGGGCGATAATCCGACGGACAATAACTTACACGAGTGCGAAAAGTAAAGCCGATATACGGCGAATTTGAGGAAAATAACTAAGTTTGTAGGCGATATGAAAAAGATACCGAAGATAGTGTTGGACGAAGCCGAAAGGCAGGGTCTTGACAGAATGGCTGCGTATCTGTGCGATGTTGACGGTCGTGCGATATACAGCTTGGGTGTGGAGAGCAGGGAGCGTTGGTTTCCTTGCCCTCCCGACGCTCCCGTGTTGGTTTCGCTGAAAGACGGAGAGATTGAGCCTTTCGACGACTTGGGCTTAATCGCCGGACTTCTTGAAACGAGTTGAGAATACGGGATTTATCAGCTTGTCGTCGATACGCAAGACACCGATAGAGCCGGGCTTCATTTGGTCGATATAATCGAAGTCCTGCCAACTGCCACGGCGACCTGATTGTGGGTCAAACCATAACAGGTTGCCGTCTTTTTGTCGTTCGACGATGAATACATGTGCGTCGCCCTTTCTCCATGCGCAGTAAACCTCGTAACGCCCCTGTTTCGCTGTTTTGTCCTCGATGAATTTCAGCTTGGCAAGCCCGGTGTCCTTTATCCCTGCCGACCACTCATAGTCAGCCCTCTTGCCGTCCGCTGTCAGGAAGCGGTCACGCCAATCCACTTTCTTGCTCACGCAGAAACGGCTGAAAGTCCTGTAACGCTTGTACCCTTTCAGCACGGGATTGGGCGTTGCTTGCAGGTCGAACCCACGGCGGCGAAGCTCGTAGGTCATGGTGCAGGTTTGGCAGTTGTGGCGATACCCCAAGTCTGCTGCATCTGAAAGCGAATAGCCCGGATTGCACTTGCTTCCGTCGGCTTCCGTGAAGTTCATTATCTTGCCTTGCAGGACAGGCAGCACCGCCGCCAATTCTCGGTTGTTCTGTGCTATGGCGGCAGAGAACCCGGCGTGCTTCTTGTTGTACGCCAAAGCCGAGGCATATTCCTCGTGGGTGTCGTATGGCATTCTCATCGCATAGAGCTTTGAGTAACCTTTGGGCAGATACTTCGGGTTGTCCTTGATGAAGTATGGCACAGAATAGCTGCGCTTCGCCCGTTCCTCGTTGTCTTTGAGCCATTGCTTGAAGTTGCCCGGTACGTCATCGACACGGTTCACGCTCTTTCCGTCGAGCGGCTTCCCGTCAAGGATGCGCCGTGTGTCCTCGGCTATTTCCTCGTCCGTTTTCAGTATCGTAACAGCCCGGCAGCGGCAGTGCGGGTGCCAGCCCGTGAACTTGAAATCCTTGGGATAACGCCCTTTAAGCTCGTCGCAGATGTCGGTAAACGGAACGCCGTTGAGCGTGTGGTTGTTCGACAGCTTGATTTCAATGCCCACAACGAAGTCAAGCTGCTGCCAACGCTCATAGTCGGCTGTCATGTAGGCGATGTTGGTTTCCGTGGCGGCAAGCCTCCGGGCGTTCTTGTACGAGCTTCTGTACACGCCACGTCCGGGGTGGAAAGCGGCGGCACGCTTTGACAGTTGCAGCTCCCCGTGTTCGTCCCTGACACGACGGAAGAGCTTGTCGGGATAACGCAGATAGCTCCGCAGTTCCTGCGACATTTCATCAGCCGACAGACCGTTGCGTATGCCAATATCCAAGCCAAGTTCTATTTCAGCTTTGAACTGATCCGTGTACCGCCATACCCTGTCGGAGAGGTTAAGCCCGTTTACCTTCCGTTTCTCGAAAGCCTCCCGTGCGCTCTCGTTGGTGCTGAAATAACGGCGTTCCTGTTCCTTTGTCAGCTTGCCGATGTTATCCCCAAATACCTGCCGTGCGAGTTCGCTGTTTTTGTTGTTGGCGAGCGTCCATTCAGACCTTATCCCGTTGATTATAATTGACGACAAGCCGTTTTGGAGCTTCTGTAACAGCTTTTCGACCCGTTTCCTTATTGCAGGGTAGTCGTCGAAAGAAAACAGCGTGTCAGGCTTAAAATCGGGCAAAGACAAGCCTATCGCCACAGCCTGTGTGATGACCTGGCGATAGAGCCTGTCTATCTCTCGCTCGTATGCCGATAGATTGCTTTGGTGCCGACGGTCGTATTTATCCGTTGCCATTGTCTGCGTCCTCCCGTTTCAAAAAATGTTCGCATTGTGGGTCTGACAGGAAGCGGCAGTATTTCCCCTCCTTGTAGAACGGACAATGACACAGGATAAAATGCCCGTCAATAGCCTTGCTGCACCAATCGTAGCTGTGCTTGCAATGGCGGCACTGATATTTGGGCTTGTCCGGCTGTTTGCCCCGTTGTGTAGTCATTTTCCTTGCCATAGCCGTTATTCTGTCATTTCAAATGCGTCTATTTTATCTTCCTCTGCAATCTCACGCAGGGTCTTGTCAACATCGTCGCTATGCCCGTACATTTCGATAGACTCACGCTGTGACATGATAGCTTTGCCGCCGTTCGCCGCCATGAGGTTGTTTATCGTGTCCTTTTCGTCCGTTATGGCGAAAGGCGTTATCAGGGTTTCGACTTTCAGTGCGTCTATGTCGGCGGCATAACCATCTCCGAGCATAACCTTGGCAAACGCCTTTACAACATTCATTTCACGGTCAAAGAACTCAATCAGGCGACCGCTCTCGTCCTTGACTTTCAACTGTGCGTCGATGAACATCTGCTTGCGGCTCTCGCCTGACAGGGCTTGCTGCGACATCTTCCCATAGCTCCAATCCGGTAGCTGCAACTGCGTAAAGAAAAGGTCGCGGAGCTGTTCGACATAGAATTTCAGGTTTTCGACAGCCTGCGCCCATGTCACATATTCAGCCCTGCCGTTCTGTGGATATTGCATCACGGAACGGAACTCCCTATTAGGGCTTTTCTCGTCCCCGTAGCTGATGGCTTCGTCCGCAAACACGATGAAGATAGGCTTGGAATTCTGACGCAGGTAGTTTCCGTTACGGCTCAACGCCCATTCGATTTCGTACACGGTTTTTGAGGTGTCCTCCCATATCGGAGTCGGTCGCCACGCATACACGCCGGGGATTTTGCCGAGCGTGATGTTCTCGTTCTCGACCTCTGCCCAACCTCCGTTCTCGTTGCTCCACTTGATGTGCTTGTCGGCTGTATAGGTGTCGAAGTATTGCACGTACTTCCTGCCTTTCTTCCGGGTGTAGCCTACGGACATGGCTATCATGTCGCCGTATTCGTCGAACAAGGGGTAAAGTTCGTCGCCGAGCATAGGGGAGAAGTTACGGCATCGGAGCTTCAGCGGCGACGAAAAGCCGTACAGCGTGTTCCGTTCCTCAATGGCATACCAGAGCGTAAAGACCTCGCACCCGGCAAACAGCATATTGAGCCGTTCGTTGTTCACGCTGTTAATGCGGTTGCGGTCGTATATGCTCTCAATGTATGCGGCAATCTGTTTCTGTCTGTCGTTGTTCGGCGTGTAAACCCTTTTGGGGGGTATACCCGTTACAAGCTCTGTCATGCGCTTTGTGGCAAGCCTTTGTAGGTCGCACGTAACACGGGTAACGTACTCTATGCCCTCGTCGGTCACGATGTCCGGGTATTTCTGTTTGTTCATTACCGGGTGCTTGGTTGGGTCGAACTGTTGCACCAAACCGAAACGCCCCGACCACACCGGAACGACGATCGTCTTTTCTTTTAAGGCTGCGATTTTACTTTCAGCCGAGTTCTCGGAGTTCAAAATTTCTTCGATTGTCATAGCTATTCCGTTTTTATTGATGATTGATTATCTTCGTATTATCTTCGACAGCCTGTCAAGGTCTATCGGTTGCCTGTTGCGTATTGGATAGAACGTGTTGGCGAGCGCGTCGAACTTGTCGGGGCTTCGCCCGATGCGCTGCTTGATGTCCTCTTTCGGTTCGATGAATATGCTGCCGTTTGACTTGAAGTCAAAGCGTATTGAGGTTGCTTCCTCGTCAAACTGTGCGTCAGGCGGAAGCATCGCACCCGTGTTGTTCCTCGGGTTGAGCCAATCCCGGACGCACCAAAACAGGTAGGCTCTCATGTTTAAGAACTTGTATTGTCCCGTGATGTCTGTAAGGTCACGACCGCTCCGGGCTTTCGCCGCCTCGCTGTACTTGCAACTGATGATGAACTGCTCTTTGTCAAGCTCAATGCAACGGCTGTAAACACCTGCGCCCTCTCCGATGGTGTCGATGCTGACATACGCCTCAATCTGCCGACGGCGGTACGCCGCTATCTTCCCGGCTATGCCCATGTGGTCTGCCGCTCCGCCGCTGTTATGGGTTTGGAACGGTGCCACCCACGCACCCTTGCGCTCGCAGAAGCAAGTGTTATCGCGTCCCATACCAGCCACGTCAACGCCGAGCATACGGGTGTCGTTGCCGAGCGGTTCACGTCCGTTAGCCTGTTTCCAACGCTCGTGCGCCAATTCAAGCCACTGCTCCGGGATAAGCACGTCGTCGGCGACTTTCGGGAACTTGCCGAGGACTTTCTTGCGGAAGTAGTCCTCCGGGCGATACCACCGCCCCTCAAACTCGAAGTCGTCCATCTCGACAAGCACATCGCTCTCATCAATGGGCGTACACCAGTTCTCGACCTTATCCACGACCCACTCATAATCGACCTGCCCCGGTATGACAATCCGCTTCTCGACCACGTTAGGTGCTGTAAGATTGTTAAGGCTGAACCTCGTCCAACGGTCTCCCTTTTGGCTCTTTGCCGCATAGCCTATCGTGGTGTTGGGGTTGAACACGAGCAGGATGCGGCTGTCGCCTTGCAGGTTTCCCTCTATGGCGGCAAAGGTGTCGTCGCCTATACCTGTCGCCTCCGTAACGACGAACATCGTATGTACGGCGTGGAATCCCGACCAAGCCTCGTGGTTATGCTCGTCGGCTTTGAAGCCCGTCAAGAACCATTCGGCATAGTCCGTCCTTATGTCGGCTGTTGTCAAACGCCCCGGCAACAGTATGCCACGTGCTTTCGCCCGGTTGTAGAGGCGGCTGATTTCAGGCATCATAATGTTCTTTACCTGCCTGTCGGTCGGTCCGGTCAAAGCGACTTTCGTGTTTTCGGCAAGCTCCACTTCTCCGTTCGCGTTCCGTCGCCAACGGGGTGTAAGGTACAGGAATGACATAGCGGCACAGGCGGCGACAAAGTCCTTTCCCCTCGCTGTCCCGGAAGCCACAGAGGTACGCCTGTTGTGCTGTACGCTTGACAGGATAGCCTGCTGTTCCGGGTCGAGGTACACGCCAAAGGCTTCATGCACGAACTTGTTCCAATCCGCACGCCAAGCGTCTATCAGACCAAGACCTTTTTGCCGTATGATGTCTTTCCGTTTCTTCATTGCTTGATTTTTGCCCGTTTATTTGGCTTCTGCCGCCTTTTCTTTCGTGATATAATAACTTGCCCGTCGGAAGCGAAACAAAGCGTCTATGGGGCTGAAAATAGCCTCATTCGCCGCCTTGTTGTTCCGCTTCATCCAACATCCCGCTCTCGATAAGGAACGAGGCGAACGACATACCGCCCTGTATGTCCTTTTTCTCCGGGGCATACAAGCCGAGCAGCTTGCGCCGTTCTGCGAGCTGCATGCGGATTTCGGATATGTAGGACGGGTCGCCAAGCCTGATTACCTCCGTTTCCGTCCGCTCTGTCTGATAGGTGCGTATGGAGGTCTGCCCTGTTTCGTTGTCACGGGCAGGAGAGCCTTTCTGCTTCCGGGCTGTTTTCGTGTAGTCCGTTTTCGATTTCTCCCACTGTTCCCACAGCTCCCGGACGGTGTCGTCTATGCGTTCCAATTCAAGTTGCAGGGCAGCGTCCATATCCTCGATACGGTTCTCTCTCCATTCTTCGAGCAAGCTCTGAATGTCGCTGTGGCAGGTCGCTATTGAGTAGGTTTTCAAGGCGAGCCGCTTCATCACTTCGGACTGTATCTTGCGTATGCTGTAGCCACGTTTGTAAAGCGTCGCCACGATTTCAAGCCGTGCGAGCTTTACTTGTTGCCTTTTCTTATCTTGTGGTTTGCTCATATAGTCGTCAATGTTTCAAACTGTCCAAATAGATAATCTTGTCGTAGTTCTCTTTCGTCATATAAGCGGTCAAGTCGCCGTCGTTATGGTCGTAGTAGTCGCAGATGCGCTGCGCTTCCTCCTTGCCGAAAATGAGGTCAAGCGATGCCCGGAACACCCTGTAAGCATAATCCCCGTCGCCGTGGCACTTCATCATGCTGTACCTGTTCCTGATGATTAGGGTGTTCGCTTTGTTGAGCGTAAATGGAGAGGCGATGCACCCGAAAGGCTTGTCAGGCGTGAAATGTATCCGGCACAGACCGTCGGGCGATATGTGGGGACATTTATGTGTCTTCGGGCTTGCGCACAGTTTGCCGTCCTTGACGGTATATCCGAGTTCCTTTTGCCGCTCCGCTTCTTCGGGCAGCAGGGATATAAGCACTTTGTCAGAACCGGTGCAGCAGCTTCCGTGGCATACGTTCCTGATGTAGTCCTCGGAGCAGCGGAACTTGTGCTTTATCCATTTGCCGCTTATTTTAACCTTGACCATTCCGTCCCTGACAGGCGGCTCGTCCGACTGTTCAGCCGCCGGATCGTGCGGACAGCCCTCCGCAGGTGTTTCGCTTTCGCAGTCCTGCTCGAAGCGTGAAAGCTCGTCCTCCGTAAACTCTATCTTCTTGAAGTGCTTGGGTATGTCCTTTGCCTTGCCTTTGTAGAACACGAGGATATTTTGGTGCATCTTGGCGACCTTTCGGCTATCCATGTACCGTGATGCCCGTAAAGCCGTGCTTGCGCCCGTTTCAATAAGTATAAGCTCGTTATACAGTAGCATTCCGTTGTCGCAGAATATCCGCTTGACATCATCGACAAAATTGTAGTATCCGCCTGTTTTCTTATTGCGAACATCTCCCACGACGATAACGGCAAAGCGGTTTTCTTTCAGGCAGGTTATCGCCTTTGAGAAAGCGTTGCGCAGTATGCCGATAAAGCCCTCGTAGGTATCTTGGTTGCTTGCGTCGTTTTCCTTGTCGCTGTACACCTCCAAATCATAGTACGGTGGGCAGCTGAAAAGCATATCTTGGCTGTCGGGACTGAAATGTTCAGCCACGTTCTGACCGTCGTCGCAGATGTACCGTATCGGCAAGTCGCGCCCCTCGATTACACGGTTGTTTATATCGACCTGCTCCTGCCTTAACTCTATGCCCGTGAAACTGTGTCCGCACATTCCGAATACAAGCCCCTTTTGGGTATCTCCGGCAAAGCAGTCGAATATCGACGAACCGTCGCCCGGCGTAAACCACTTGCAGCAGATTTCAGACAGCACGGGGTCGAACAGCGATACGCCCTGTGACAAAACCTTTTTCGCCTCCCGTTCTTTCACTTCCTCCGGAACGTACTTGTCGAGGTATTCCTTGAATGACAATCCGAGTTCCTCCCTGTGCTGCCGGGTTTTCTGATACAGGTCTTTGTACTTGATTTCGGGTGATTGTATCAGTGTGTCGCTACGGCTCTCGCCCATATCCCCGATAAGCTCTCGCCACATCTTCTTACGGGCTTGCCAATAGCCTTTCCGAGTGTCAAGTATAGAAAATGGAGGCACGACAAAGCGGTCGTTCAGGGTTGATTTCGGTTCGCTTCCTCCTTGCATTTCTCCGCCGTCAGAACTTCCCCCGGCATTGTCCTCCTGCCATACGTCCACGCCCCAATCCACGAGGTCGTCGTTGTCCCATTCGTTGGCGAGCGCATCCATATCCCACTCACCGAAACCGACGTTATCCTTGATGATGAACTCTCGCTGCTCTGCGTCTGTCAGCTCGGAAGCCCTGATAACGGGTGCCGTCGGCTTGTCTTTCCAACGTAGCCAATACTCAACGAGGTTGTCCTGCTCCGCCTGTGTCTTTTTCTGAAAGTCGCGTATGCCGGAAAGCCTTTCTCTCAACTCGTCCTCCGACATGTCGGCTATGGCTGACAACGCCCGGTAACGCATGTTCCCTCCGAGCGCAACCATCGTGTTATCCACGACGATAGGTCGGAGGTCGAGCATCTTCGGGAGGGCGAGCAGGGAGTTTATCAGTTTCTCGAATTTGTCGTTCTTGATAATTCGAGGGTTCGCAGCGTTCAGTTCTATCTGCGACAGGTTTACCAGTTCTGTTTTCATAATTCCCAAGGTTTATCGTTCTGAAATTCCCCGAACAGCCCCCAACGGCACATAGAGGCGTAAATGGGCGTGTCGAGCTTGAATGCCCGGCGCAGCTCTGTCGGGTCGATAGTCTGTGTGCCCTCGCACAAGACATTGCCGACAGCGTCGCAAACGGAAATATCTACTTCCTGCTTTCCTATGCAACAGGCGAGGGAAGTGTACACGTCGCATCCGTATTCTTCTGCGTACTGCCTTGCCAGCTTCCGGGCGTAAAGGTTCAGCGTGAGGTCAGCCTTGCTTCCGTCTTTGGTCCATGGCGAACCGCCACCGATACGGCAAGCACCTCCGTAGAAATCAACTGCGAGCTTACGCCCTGTCGTTCCACAGTCCGCTATCGGGCTGTGCTGCACGTACCGCCCTGTCCCGTTGATGATGATTTCACATCCGTCACTGGCTATTCCCCCGGCATGGGCTACCCCAAGCATGTAGTCTCGCACAGGCTTCTCGTCTGTACCATCCAACAACGGGATAGCGACGATAAGTTTCTTTATCTTCCCGTCGTCGGTAATGACCTGCGCTTTGATATCAAGCCCTCCGATGCCCGAATCGAACAGGTGCTTGCAGATGCGCTTGGCTATGGTATGCTCGTATGGCATACGGCATGTGGAACGGTCGGGGGAGGCGTACCCGAAGAAGATGCCTTGGTCACCCCAACCCGGAAGCCCTTGTGCGATGTCGGGCGACTGTTGGCTGATAAGCGTTGAAACATTGAGCATATCTCCGCAGATGGTGTTCTCTGCGCCCCATTTCTGCTGATACCTACGTGTGTACCCGATTTCGTTCACGGCTTCACGGACGAAGCCTGCAATATCCTGTGAGGAGAAATGGTGTTTGCTCGATACTTCTCCGCCAAGTGTTACTTGATGCCCTTTGATTTGAACTTCGACCGCATACCGTGTCTGTGGGTCGTGTTCGATGTATCGGTCAAGCAGGTATTGCGAAATGTAGTCCGCCACCTTGTCAGGATGCCCAAGCGATACGTACTCTGAAAATCTAATCATTGTCGTTACTGTTTGATTGTTAATGGCACAAAAGTAGCCAAAATGATTATAATATAATCACATTAAGGCAAAAAAGGGGCTTTTTCGGGGGTATTTATCCCCAAAATCGCGCTTTTTATAAGGTTTATAGTCGATAGCTTGTAAAGCTCATCCGGCGTTGTCCTGAACACTCTCCAGCCCATGAGCGTGGCGGTGTTGTACTTTTCGATGTCATTCAGAAAGCCTTTGGGGGAGGTGTGTCGTCCGCCCGTCCATACGCCGCCCTCGACCTCCAACGCTATCTTATGCTCCGGGATAGCGTAATCAAACCGCCACCGCCGGGTAGGGTGGAACTTGTACTCCTTGACGCACTCCACCTTTAAGTCAGTCCGGCATATTGTGGTAAATACGTCCCTTATTTGATACGAATTCGCCGTCTGTCGGCTTTTCTTTGTTTTCGTGTTAGGTTGCCTGTTCATTGTAAGAAAGTTTGAATTTGGGGCGCATTCAACGCCAAGACGACAGAACGGGGATTGCTCCCCGAACTGTCCTCTTGTGCGCTCCCGGTTGATACTCTAAAACGGCAGGTCGTCATCGTCCACAACCACCGCCGAGGTGTCTATGGGCTTCGGGCTTGCCTTAATCTCGTGCATACCTCCGAGGATGGGTGTACTGTTGCGCTCTTCCTCGGTCATCGCGTCGTACTGTTCTTTCGGGAGCGACACCTTGACGCAGTGTGTGTCGTTGTACCGGGCTTCCCTCATTTCGATAGCCGTCATATTCAGATAACAGCCCTTTTCGCCGAGGAACATTCCGCTGTCCTCTATCGGGATAATGAGGCAGCGTTTCACTGCGCCCGTCCGTCCTTTCAGGTCTTTCACAAACGCCCCCTTAACTTTCAGGAGGTCTGCCTTGATGCTGTAATTTGCCATTTTTTGTTGCTTTAATCGGTTGAAAATACGGTTTGTTAATAAAAGTTCGGAACATTTGCGTTCAACGGTTTACCGCCTTTTTAATGGGACTTCCGCCTCCTTTTCGGGTTGCTCCGTACCCGGTGCCAATAGGGTTTCCGGGTGCAGGGTTTCTGTGCGTGAAGCCTCTCCCGGTAGGGTGGGTACGTGCGCCGTTTCCCCTTAGCCGGGTGTACCATAAACTCTTTAAGACGTTCCACCACGTTTGTTATCGCAAAGTCCTCCGCCATGTCCTTTTGCATTCGGGCTATTGCCTCCAAACATTCTTTTACGGCTTGTTTCAGCCTTTCGGAAGCCTGTTTTAGCTTGTTTTTCAAGTCACTGTCATTCATTGCCCTGTCCTCCCGCTTGGTTATCCCGTTCCTCGTAGTCTATGTAAATATCCTCGACCGTCCCGGTTTCCGAGCGGTGGAAACGTATGCGGCTGATGAGTATGCCGCCCTGTTCAAACTGCTTGTTGGCGGCGGCAAGGAAGCTGCGGACTTCCTCAATGCTTATCTTGCGTTCCATAATTGCCTCCTTTCAATAATTCGGAGTTATCGTATATGTTGCCGATAACTTCTATTTGTTCGGGATAGTCGTCTTTAACAGTGCTATATAGCGTCCATCTGCTTTCTCCTGCCGGATGATTGACATAGACAACATCGTAACAATAACCTCGGACACCGCCTTTTACCCAACCGATAACTTTACCTTTAGCCCCAAGAATATCTCCGTCGTAAATCCCATTGCCTTTGCAATCATACAGTTCTGTAAACTGACCGACCGTTTCGGGGTCTGTGAAAAATCCTGCTGTTCCCGGTTCGTGGATATAACAGGCATCGCCAACCTGCATGAGGTTTCCATAATGCCATTCTCCTGTGTGTAGGCTTTTGCCTCTGAATTTTATTTCTCTGTTCATTTTTCTTTATGTCTTGTAAGTTTTCTAATAATCCGATTTAGGTAGGCATTTTCGCTTTCGAGGTCTTTAATCTCTTGGCGCAAAGCCTTTACCGTCTTGTTATATTGTTCACGCTCAAACTGCGGAAAGGAAATATCGTTCCGGCAGGTGCAATCCTCCATATCGCCTGAAACAGCGACAGCCATACAGCCGGGTATCAATACCTTTTCGCCCTGTTCCGTGTAGATGTAGTGGCATTTCATGCATTATCGTTTTATCCATTTCTTAATGCTGTTGATATATGTCGGTGGAACATAGTAGTTAAACTCGCCCCGTTTAAGTGCGTCAATTTCGCCCTGTACGGCTTGAATTTTCCTGTCTTGTTCCTTGCTTGCATAGTTGAACAAATCGTCCTGTACGGGCGTATTTTTAAGCCTTTTCAGTTTCGATTCCTTTGCCCGGAGCAGCGTTTTGCTTTTTTCCTCGATGTACTCCTGCCCCTGTTTCAAGGTCTGCGCACAGGTTGTCAGTTCGACTTTCAGGCGTGGATTATTGACCTTGACGAGAGCGGCGAGGTAGTCAAAATACCACCGCCATTGTTCGACAATCCATAACGGCAGCTTGTTTCGGTAATAGATAACCTCCCAATCGTTACAGCCCTTGCGAATGGTTATCTTAACGCAGATTTGGTTGTCAGTTCCCCATTTACCCATGTCGTAACTGTTTTAGAAGTTTCTGCAATCCCCGTCCGTCCTGTATTGTTTTCCCTGTTGCCCATCCGCTGTACGGGTAAAAGAACACCGGGTGTCCTTTGTGGACGAACTTAATCATTTGGCTATCCCTGTGGATAACCTCGTAGCCCAATTCCTCGATACGCTTAACCGCATACTCTATACGGGTAGGTTCGAGGCGTTGCTGTCTTTCAATGTTCAATCTTGCCATAATCAATACCTGAATTCTGAAAAGTGAATAATCGCCAAAGGCTTTTTGAGGTCATACCCCTTAAACCATTCATACCAGTCATTAAACGATAACCCGTCATTCGCAGCTAAAACAGGCAATTCAACCTTGTGTCCGTTTATGATAGCAGGTCTGAATAGGTCAATCATTTTCAGCATTTGTACGCCGACCCCGTCTTTGGCTGTCAGTTTCCCGATTTCAAACTGTTTGCTTCGGTATGGCTTGCCCGTCCATTGTCTGACGGATAAGACAGCCCGTCCTGCCTGAATTTCTGAAATACGCTGTTTCCAAAGCGGATAATTCGCTCTGATTGTGTGTATCTTATCAAAATAGTTGTTGTCTTTGAATAGAAGCTCAAAGTCTGTTGGTTCTCCTGCCCGTTTGTGGGTCTTTGGAAAAACCTTTGAAAGTGTCAATACATAAGTTTTCATATTCATTTTTCTGTTATATGGTTAAAACGGGCATTCCTCATCGGTGGGCATTGGTAGATCGTCGTAACTGTCCCAATCAAACCGTGCCGCCTCCGCTGCGTCCTGTAACCGTCGCTTTTCTTCTTCTATCAAATGGTTGCTATTGTCCCAAACAGGCTCTTGCCCGTTGGTATAAGGCGTGTATCGCCCGTTGTTCATGTTGTATTTGAACAGTGCCGTTCCGCACTCTCCGAGGTGTCTGAACTTCACCTTTTGCACGTGTACTTCCACCGTGTTTTCAAGGCGGTTTCGGTGTACCACGATACCGAAGTCCGCTTTGTTGTTGAAATTCGCCGAGCCGCTGATGTCGTACAGCGTCGGGGCTTCGATTATTCCGTCCTTGTTCTTGGGCATCTTCGTCGGGTGCGCCATAAGGATTATCAGCACGTCGTTCAACTGCGCGAAGTTTGTCAGCTTGTCGAGCAGCCGGGATATGTACTTCGTTTCGTTCTGACCCTCGCTCTCGTCCTCCAGCCTGTTGTACGGGTCAATTACAAGTGCCTTTATGCCACGCCGCCGGACGAGGAACTTCGCCCGTTCAAGTATCGTGTCAAGCCTGTAATCGTTGTGGGGAGCGATAAAGAAGAAGTCCGTTTCGAGGTGTTCCTTGACCTGCTTATATTCGCCGAACGTGAGGTGTTGCTTGTCGAACTTCTTGCCTGTGAACTTCTCTATCAGCTTCGAGGCGTGATAGGCGAGCGGAGCGTTTTCCGGGCTGAAATAAGCGAAACGCCACCCATAGCGCATATTCAGCCGTTCGGCTATCTCGTCGATGAACTCCGACTTTCCGCTGCCCGGTATGCCTGTTACCACGCAGAGGCGTTTCGTTTCAAAGGATAACAGGCGGTCGAAATTATCGTGTCCTATCGTCACGCCTTTCTGCATTCCGTACTCAAACAGAGCGTCAAGAGACTGCTCAAAGTCCGACACAGTGAAGATTCCCTCTATCTTTATTTCGGGTGCGGTGGCGAGGCATTGCAACAGGCTTTCCCGTCCAAACTTCATCAGGTGTTCGTTGGCATCCTTGCAGCCCTCCCCGTATTCAAGAACCCGGCAGCGTTCCGCCCCGAAACGGCGTATCAGCTCGTCCCGGAGCATAACGCCCTTTGTGTCGGTGTCGGAGGCTATGAAAATCGTGTCCTTGTCGTCGAAATAGTCCTCTATGTAGTCGTCAAGGTAGTCGAGGTTGGCGTTTGCCCCGTTGGGTACGCTGACAACGTCGTGCCGTCCGCACTCATAGAACGATAGGGCATCCATTTCCCCCTCCGTGATGATGCACTCCTTGCAGCCTTTGATAGCGTCGATGTTGTACGGCAGGAGTTCCGCCCCCGATACGAGCTTGAAACACTTGTCGCCCGTGCGGTACTTCGTGTTCACGAGTTCCCCGTTGTGGTAGTAGTTGAACTGCACCGTGTTCGCCTGTCCGTTCTTCTGTGGCATCCACTCGCTGCCCTCCGTGATTTTCATCGCTTCGACCGTAGCCCGGCTTATCCCTCGCCCGGCGAACCATGCGAGAGCCTTGTCGGACAGCGTTGCGTTGCCTGTGTGCGTCGGTTTCTTGTACACGGGCTTCTGCCGCCGTATGGGTGCGTTGTTAAACCACGGCTGGCGTTCCATCCACCTGCGCTTCTCCTGTTCGTCCGGCTCTTTTGCGCAACCGCTGAAACCGCAGTAGTGGCATTTGAACATACCCGTCGACAGGTTAACGGAAAGGCTCTTGTCGCGCTTGTCGTGGCGTTGGTCACGGCATTGCGGACAATGCACTTTCACGTTGCCCGATGTACGCCCGTAGGGTATCTTTATCCCGTATTTCTCCCAATTCATCATAACAGAACCCATTTAGCCGTTGCACTATCCCAAGCGTGTTTCTCACTTGGTCTTGGCGGTGCGTCCTGCGGTATGGTCGCCTTTCCCGAACCGTATGTGCGCCGTCCTGTCTCTTTGTCGATGTATTCGCCGACACCGAGTTTCGCCCGGCTGTCATCAGCCTGTGTCTGCGCCGTTCCCCGTTTGTTGTCATAGTTGCCCTCCATGACCTTGATGCTGTTTCCGCTGTTGCTGAACAGCCAATCGAACGTCGCCACCCACTGATGGCTGTTACTGCCTTTGAGGAAGTCGCTCGCCTGTATGCGCCCGAAGATGTCCTCTGCCGTCTGCATCCACACGTCAGGCGTTTTGCCCCATTCGTCGCAGCGGCATTTGATTTTCTGCCTCCTCGCCTCGCTCAACTTCTGCACCTTGGGCAGAGAAACGCAGACAGAGTTCCACAGGTCGGCGATACCCTGATAAGGGTATTGTATATTCTTCTTTTCTCTATTTTCTTTTTGTTTACTCTCTTTTTCTCTATTATTGTTTACTATACTATGGGGGTTATCGCCGTGATAACTATCATTATCTGATGTTTCCGCTTCGTTATCCCCGTTTTTGTATTGTTGTCGCCTGTTTATGAGGCGAGCGAGGCGTTCTCTGTCACGTTTACGCTTTTCCATAAGGGAGGAAAAACGACGTTGGTGAGCCTCGCTGTACAGGTGTTGGTCGTCGGTCATTTGGAGAAGCCCTACCTTGCAGCAGTAGTCCACGATTTCCTCCAAAAGCTCGACAGGCACGTCAAAGTCCGCTGCGAGCAGTTCCCGGTTCAATTCGTTGTAATCTATCTCAAAATACTCCCCGTCCGTGAGGGATTCAAGGATAAAGCACCACACGGCATACCCCGTATGCTGGAACTTGCGGCGCAGGGCTTTGACCTTTACGTCGTTCCGCATGTCAGCGTCATGGCTGAAATACTCTGCGTTGTTTTTCTGAGGTCGTGCCATAATCTGTTCGGTTAAAAGGTTGCTATGATTGATTTCCGCAGCTTCTCGTTCCGGGCGTTCCACTCGAATGTCCGTATCATCCACTGCCTGTATTGCAGGGGTATGTCGGCAATCCTGTTGCCCTTGTACTTGCCGAAAGGCATTATCTCAATGGGGGCGTTAGCCCGTGCGTCGATAGCCTGTGTGTCCTCACGGGTGTACTTCCCGATGTCGTGTATGGGTATGCCGGAGAGAAGCCGTCCGCCCGTGCCGAACATGCGCCACATCTTGCCCTGCTCAAATCGGATGTCCTCGACACGCCCGAAACGGCTCACGTTGCCGCCGAGGTCAATAATCAGGGCATCCTCCTTGTCTTTGTCAATACGGGTCGCTCGCCCGATAATCTGATAGTACAGGGCTATGGAGGCGGTAGAGATACCGAGGACTATGCAATCTATCCCCGTGTAGTCAAAGCCCGTAGAAAGCACCCTTACGTTGAAAATAACCCGTATCTGCCCGGCTCTGAAACGGTCTATCACATCCGCACGTTCCCGTTTGTCCATGTCTCCGTATATCACGGCAGAGTTCTCATATTGCTTTGACAGGTCGATAGCGTCCTGTACGGAGGGTGCAAAGGCGAGTATGTGCTTCCGTTCCGGGTGGCGGTCGAGTGCGTCGATGATAGCCTGCGTACCGCCGTTGGCTTCGTATGCCTGTTGTACGCTTTCCTCCGTGTATTCGGATTTTGAGGTGTTGAATACCAACAGGCTGTCGTCAAAGTCTGTTGTTTCATACTGCAGCTTGCTCCAATATCCGAGCTTAACCATTTCCGACACCTGCCCGACATGGATAATCTCCTTGAAGAAGTTGCCCTTTTTGCTCCGGGAGGTCAGCATAACGAGCTTTGAGAACGTTCCGCCGTCCCGGTCCCGGTTCGTCTGCAACTTTACAGGCGTGGCGGTTATTCCGAGTACGTGCGTTATGCCGCTGTCTTTGAGGAAGCGTCCGAGCATACTGTCTGCCTCACGGGGGTAAAGGTGGGCTTCGTCGATGAGCATCTTCGTGAAGCCGTACCGCTTGAATTCAGCCCCAAGGTTCTTTATTGAGCCTATCGTGGCGTAGGTTATTTGTGCTATCTCCTTGCGCCCGAAACTCGCGCTGTAAATCCCGGCATTCGAGCCGAAATCTCCGCACAGGGTGCAATACTTCAAATAGTTCTGCTCCAACAACTCCTTTGAGGGTTGGAGGACTATCAGCTTGTCGTTGCTGTTCTTGGCTACGTATGCGGTCAGGATTGATTTGCCCCAAGCCGTGGGCAGGACAATGAGGCTCGGCTTCGGCTTCGCCTCCTGAAAGAACCGTATAGCCTTTTCTATCGGTTCGGCTTGGTTTTCCCTGAGTGTTATCATATCGCTGTTATAAGGAAAAGCCCCGTACTTAGGGCTAACCACGCATAACAGCTCGCGTCGGAACGCCTTTCGGCTGTTCCACCCATATACAAGGCTTTTATTTTCTATGTAATTTATACTGTTCATCTTTCGGTTATTGCAAAGATAAAACGATTATATTATAATCACTTCAAATCAATAGGAATTTTTAACCGGGCAGTTAATTCTTCCTTTGAAAGCGGCTGTTTCGCTTCCAATACACGGTGCAACTTCATCGCCAACCGCTTCGTGTTGTACGTCTTGGTGTCCGTACCTTTCATGTTCTCACACATCAGCTCGATATAGCGAAGTATGTCGTCCCGTTGTTTGTTTGATATGATTATCATCGTCGTTGGTTTTTGATGTTATTTCAGCAGGAAACGGCGTGCGCCCTGTGCCGGTATCGTGAACTCTCTCGCAAGGTCGGGATGTGCCGCTTGAAAAGCCTTTGCGTCGAACTTGTTGCTCGGCTTCGGAGCTTTCCAAGTGGCGAGCGTCTGACCTCCGTAGCTGATAGCCTCCGCATCTCCGAATGCGACCTTGATTTTTTCCTCCAAAGCCGTTTTCCTTTCCTCAAGCTCCGAAAGCTGGTCTTTCAGCCCTTTCAGGTCTTTGTACGCTTCAAACACTTCATCGTTAACCTCGACTATTTTCCCGTCCGTGTGGCGGTTGTATTTCAGCAGAACGTCCTGTACGGACTGCGCCGTCGGCTCTTGCTTTCCGATGATGTTGTCCGTCCAAAACCTTTCAACTTCCTCAACGAGCCATGCGTAAAAGTCCGGCACTAAGTCAAGGTCTTTATACCCAAACTCACGAGCGGAGCAAAGCCAAGCGAGGCTTCCCTGTTCAAGCTCCGCTACTCCGAGTTGGTATTGAACCTGACAGAACCAGTGCTTCGGCAGATCGTCCCCGTCGATTTTCATCTGCGTGGTCTTGCATTCCAATATACCCTTGTTGGAGTTGTTCTTTGTCATACCTGAAAGCCAATAGGTGCGGTCGGGGCTTACTTGGAGATAGGGGCGTTCCTTGTTGGCTATAATCCAATCCCCGGCTGAACGCTTGATGATTTCACGTCCCGTTTCGTCATGCCAAAACATTGCTACGGCATCTTCGAGATAGTGTCCGGCTTTCATTGCAAAGGTTTCGTCCTTTGCAGGGTCAAGCCCTAACTTGCGTCTCCATAGCTGATACGGGGTTTCCCACGGATTCAGTCCTACGATTGTGGCAACTTCGCTGCTTCCTATACCGTTCTTGCGGTGTTCGAGCCATTCTTCCCGGCTCTTTGGTCTGATAATTACGTTATTCATTTCGCTTTGTTATTTTGATTAAAATTCGTTTTTACGGGGCTTTCTTTCCCCGGATAGAGTGTCATACCATACAGGCGGTTATCGGCGGCGTACAAGGTTTAAATCAGCCCAAAGGTCGATAAACTGCTTGCCGCAGTAAACCGCTAACGCTTCGCTTTTCAAGCAAAGGCGAGAGCCGATCGTCGCATTCGTAATCGAGGGGGCGTAATTCGAGTTCGCACAGGCGAAGCCCGCATATCCTGTTTCATAATCGCCTGTGGATATGAGGTGTCGGTCTTGCTTCTCCTGTTCGTCCATGTTGTTGATTTCGTCCTGTGTATAGAGCCAAAACCAAGGATACCACCTTACCTCATCTTCTGTGAACTTTGGTTCCCAACCCTCGTTTAAGGCGGCGCAAATTACCCTTAGTTGCAGATACGCTTCCAACTCTGGAGAAAGGTTCTCGCCTAAATGCCATTCTTTTACAAACGGGTGTTCCTCTCCGAGTTCCAACATTGCATCTTCAAACGTCTTGATGCGCTCTGTTACGGGTCGATTGTCGGCTTTCTGTGCCGTTTCTGAACTTAACTCGGGGAAAAGTGCGAGAAGAAGTTTCTTTCCGCTCTCATCGGCTGTATTAAACGCAGCCTTTACGTTTTCAATTTTGATTTCCATAATGCTGTTACTTTTTGTTGGTTGATGATTTCTTGTTGTCTTTCTCTTCCTTGATTTCGCCCGTTTCAGGGTCAACATTTGCCGGAACAGCCGGAGCTGCGCCCGTAGCCTGTGCCATAGCTGCTGCCGCCTTTTCCTGCGCTGTGGTCGCTTTCTTAGCGGCTTCCTCCTGCGCTTTGGCTTCAATGGCTGGCTGTACGAATGTTTCCTGTACGGTGGTCGTTCCCTCCTTGATTGCATTCCATGTCGCCCGGAGTTCAAAGAGGCGTTCCTTGTCAATCTCCGCAACGGTCTTGATGCCGAGATATTGGCATATCATCGCTTCCGTAACCCCGGCTTTGGCGAAGTTCGCTAAACAGTTCTTACGGGCTGTTTCAACGTCGATAGCCTGTCCGAGAGCGACCTGTTTCACGTTGTTGATGATTTTCTTCGTTACCGCCTTGGGGATAACCGTCAAAACAGCGTTGCGGAATGCGATAGAGGCTGCGGCGTTCCCTGTCACAACCTGCATGTCCTCGCTGTACGTCTTGCCGTATTTGTTGGTTATGCGGCGTTTTACTTCCTTGCTCACGGCAAAGTTCGTTTCAAGGTCGTGGCAGATAGCCTGTGCCGTTATCATACGTCCGTCGTTGCCGATGATGCGTGTCTGAACACGGAGGTTGCCCCAAGCCCCGGCGATGATTTCCGCCATACGGACTGAAAGCCCCTCGATGATGTTGTCGTTTCCGTTTGCGTCCTTTCGCCGGAGGACATAGAAACAATCCTCTGCCGTCTCTTTATCCATTGTGGCGTATGTCGCTATCTTGTTAAGACAGGCGGCAAGGTCACGTGGGTACTGCTTGGCGGTGGCTATCTGAATGTCAACCTCCGCACGGTCAATTGCTTGCAGCATTTCAGCTTGCTTTACTTCGATGATTTCGTTATTCATTTTGATTTGAATTTATTTGCCCTCTGACTGGTTCGGGCGTTCCGTTATTTGTTTCTTGTTGAGTGAGTACCGGGCAAATGTCACGGGCTTGCCTGTCACCCGGTTAATCCCTGTTTCCATCGTCTTTACGATGTCAAGCCCCTCACGGCGCAGATCGCTTATTCTTGACGCAAGGCGATAACAGCCGAAGTCCCTTAACGCTTCAAGCCCGGTTATGCTGCCTCCCTCCAAGAGCCGCTGCCGTATGAGCTGGTTGTGTGTTGATGCTTGTTTCATATCCGTTGTCATTTGTGGGTTGCTACATAAGTGCTTGCCTTGCCCTGTATCTCTCCGTCCGTGAGGATTTTCGTGTCAAGCATCCACGCCTCCAACTCGGCTTTCTTGAAATACAGCTTGCGCTGCTTCTTGAAATGCGGTATCTTCTTTCCGCTTGTCAGTCGGTAGATGTGTCCGACGCTTAACCCCGTGAACAGGGCAGCTTCATCAATGTTCAGAACAGTTTTTGACCCTATCAGGGTAAGTTCCGCTATGTGGTCGAGCTTGTTGCTCAAATCCTGTAATGTCGTATCTGCCATATCCGCTCGTTTTTTAGATGTCGTCGCCCTCGTCCAATTCCTCCGGGAGATACCCGGCTCTGTGCAGTCGCTTCCCTACGTAGAAGCATATCAGGAGGCTTGCCATTGCTCCGGCTTTAATCAGAAAGAACTCGCCAAGCGGCATAGGGTCACGTGGGTCTTCCTCTCCGGCGAGGACGATAAACGAAAGGAAACCCCAAATGCCAAGCATCCATACTGCCGCCCACTGTACGGCTTTGCCCCGTTTTGCCTTATTCTTCTCCATAGTACAGTTCCGTTATTTGTCTGATTAGATTCTTGTACTTTATCATAAGCCTTATCAGTCGGTTGTTCTCTCCGTTCAACCGCTTGTTGGCAAGTTCGAGAGCCTTGATGTACCGCTCGTCCGATTTTCCGTTCCGGCACACCGTGATTTCAACGTCAGCCATCTCGGGCTGCAGGTCATCGTCAAAGCAGCTTATCGTGGTTTGACGCACCGTCTTACGGGATTTCTTTGTAGATGTTTCCCCGTTCTGTTGCTGTGCTTTCCGTTCCCAATACGCCTCGACGTATTTCTTGTTGTATTGGTATTTTAGCCTGTTCGCCTCCTTGCTTGCCATAGCTTACCCCTCCTGCATGTTTAGGCGTTCCTCAACCCGGCGGCGGATAACGTATATCGTGCCGATACTGTGGATGCCGTATTTTTTCATTAAGTGTTCTGCAACGAGTGTCTTGCTCTGTCCCTTGACGGACATAAGGTCGTTGTATTCGTTGTAGATTGCCAAGTCGCGAGCCTCTCGCTCCGTTTGGCAGGGTGTTTTGAATACTTTTGCTTCCATTCTTTCGCTTTTATTTTCAATTTTACTTATTGGTTTATTTCCGATTTCGGAAACTATTTCATAACTTTGTGCGGTTATAAAACCGTAACACGCTGCAAATATAAACAAAGTTTCGTTTTCATAAAAAGAAATCGAAATCAAATTGCTATTTTAACAATAATTAAAAGTGGAAATGACAGATATACAGCGCATTAAAAAGGTAATAAATTGGCTTATCTTCCAAGATGTAGCCGAGAACGAGCGAGATTTGTCGGAGAAGATGGGTTATACAAAGTCCTCATTTTCACAGATAACTAACGGAAAAGTGCCTTTGTCTGACAAGTTCGTGAAAAACCTTTGCTCGTTTGATGAAAATATAAACGAAGTTTGGGTAAAAGAGGGAACGGGAACGATGTTCAAGAATAACCCGAACAGTGAAAACGGAGTTACTATCCCGGAGAGTGCCTGGAACGTGATACAGAAACAGACCGAGAGCCTTGCCGCCCGTGACAGGCAGATTGACGAGCTTATCGGCATGCTGAAAGACCAGATTCAAGAGTACAAAAAAGCGGTTGCCCGGTTGGACGGCAATGCCGCCTCTGCCGCTGCCGTGTAGTCGGTTGCGGCGTATGGGAGAGGAAAGTGCCTAAATACTGACCATTTAACGATACGGATATGAACAGCAGATTACAGGAGATAATCAAATACAAGACGGGAGGGCGCAAGACCGCCTTTGCGGAGCTTATGGGCTGGACACCGCAGTATCTCGCCAAATTACTCAACGGAGAGAATTTCGGGTTGCAGCCTGTTTTGTCGATACTTGAAAAACTGCCGGAGATAAACGCCCGTTGGTTTTTGTTCGGGCAGGGCAGCATGTTGGAGATAGGCAAGATGTTCGACCTCCAGCGTGAAACGATGAACCATATACAGGAACTGCTCGACCTTGACAAGTACATACCTTATATGTCGCCGGAGGAGCTTCATCAATTCGAGGAAGCCTTGACGACAGGCAAAAAGCCTGTTTTCAGCCCCGACACGCTTTCCAAATGGCAGGAACGGTTAAACGCCCGTGAGAGTGAGATAAACGCGAAATTCGCCGAAGCAAACAAAAAATCGGAGGAACTATGCAGACAGAGGACAGCCAAAAAGTGATAAAGCGTTTTTTTGAAGCCCTGTACTATCTGAAAGACATGAAGATTATCCGGGGCAAGCAGACGTTTACAAACGAGTTCGGGATAAACCGTTGGAATTTGAACACGCTCGAAAAGGATATGTCGCGTGACATATTTCAGGTGTCGTGGCTAACCTACCTTGTGCAGAAGTACGGCGTTTCTTCTACTTGGCTTCTGACAGGCAGGGGAGAGATACTGTCGTTCAATAAGGACAAAAAGAAAGAGGGCAAAGCCGATAAATAGCCTTGCCCCCCTGCTCCGTTTCATTCTTCGTCAGGCTCTTTGCCGTCGTTTAATATGCTCGGTATCTTGGCGACCGCCGCCTGTTTGTTCTTGTCTAATACTCTGGCATAAATCTGCGTCGTTCCGATTTCCCTATGCCCAAGGAGCTTGCTTACGGTGTATATGTCCGTGCCGAGGTCAAGCATCATCACGGCGAAGGTATGCCGCCCGGAATGAAATGTGATGTGCTTCTTTATCCCGGCACCCATGCACCACTCCCTTAGCGTACTGTTCGTCACGTGTGGCGAGTGAATCCAATCGAACACGTTGTCATCGGGTTTCCCTCGCTCGCCCATAAGCTCAACGGCTTCGGGGGCGAGGTCAAGATATTCAAGCCCGTTTGTTTTCTTTTGGTTGAAAATGATACGTGTAAAGTTGTCCTGCGTATAAACGTCTTTCCATTTGAGCCGCTCGATGTCGCTACGGCGCAGACCTGTCAGGCAGGAGAACAGGAACGCCCGTTTGACGGACGGATAATGGCATTCCGTCCGGGCAAGCAGCCGAACCTCGTCTATCGTGAGGTACATCCTTTTTCCCTCTTCCGCCTTGATGCCCTCTATTCCCCGTATGGGATTGTGCGCAATGATGCGCTCGTCGTATGCCTTGTTGCAACAGGCACGCAGCTTGTTGAAATAGGAAACCTTGCTGTTTCGGGCGAGCGGTCTGTCCTTTACTCTGTCCCGGCTGTCCTCCGACCACGCACACGCCTCGTTTTCGAGGTAGTTCTTGAAGCCCAAGACAAACTCCCTGTCAATGTCTTTCCATTTGAGCGTTTTCAGTTTCGGTTCGTATTTGAGCAGGTGTTTCAGACAGGAGTTCCAATTTCCCCAATTCCCCATGCTGTCGCTCTTGAAACGCTCCTTGCACATAGCCACATAGTACTCGTAGAAGTTGCTGTCCTCCTTGAACGGCGATTTGAAACCGTACTCGCTGTTCTGCAATTCGACGAGCCGTTTCGCCCGGATAGCCTCGGCGAGCTTCAGCGTTTCTTGGTTTCTCCGTTTGTCCTCCTTGTTCGTTTCGGGGATTAGGTACAGTTTAAGGTACTCATACGACCTCTGCCCGTTCAGGTAGATGTCGAGGTACAGCGAGATAAGACCTGCCGGGGTCTTGCGCTGCCTTAATCGGATAGGTTCTTTGGATTGTCCCATAATTTTGTTGCTTTTTGTTGCTCAATCTATACAAGCAACAAAGTAACAACAAAAAAACGACAATTCGGGTATAACTTGTGCAAAATAACTATGTTTTTCAATCTATGGCTAAACGGCTGAATTTACTTGAGTTATTTCGCATAAGTTGTATCCTTTTTGTATTTGAGTTGACATGGTAAAAATACGGGTCATTTTCCGATGCAAAATTTAGAAAATATGTTATGCAATATTTCATCTGAAGTTACTTCCCCTAGAATTTCTCCCAAATATGATATGCACTCACGAATATCCTGAGCTAATAAGTCACTGGGAATCTGATGAGCAAATCCGTCGTTTATTCGATTTATTGTAAATAATATTTTTTTCAATACTTCATAATGTCGCATGTTCGTAATTATAATATTACTTTCAGTGCTCTGAAGATTTCTTACTATTTGAATTAGTTTATTTTCTAAATCTGTAATATGCGTTTTATTCTTTGCCGAAATAAATAGGCAATTTGCATGAGGAATTAATTGATTTGCCCATTCCATCAATGTTTTTTTGGTGCTGCTATTGGCTAAAAGATCCTCTTTATTAAATAGGAAAATAAAGTTTTTGTTTTTCAAAAGAGGAACGACCTCCTTTGCCTGCTCATTTAACGACGTTATTGATTCTTTGGCATCTATAACCCATAATATAATTGAAGATTGGTTTATCTTATCAATACTTCTTTGTATTCCTATACGTTCAATTTTATCTGAAGTTTTACGTATGCCTGCTGTATCAATAAAGCGAAACAGTATATCTTGCAGTTTAACAATGTCTTCAATAGTATCTCTTGTTGTTCCTTTTATTTCACTTGTAATTGCACGGTCTTCATGGAGTAGGGTATTCAATAATGTTGATTTTCCTGTATTGGTATTGCCAATTATTGCTACAGGAATACCGTTCTTTATTACATTACCTAATTTAAAGGAATGTACAAGATTAGTGACCTGATTTTCTATGTCTCTTAATAAAATCTTTAATTTAGAACGGTCGGCAAATTCCAAATCTTCGTGGTCACTGAAATCCAATTCAAGTTCAATAAGAGATGCGAACGTCAAGAAATGCTCTCTCAGTCTTTTTAATTCAATACTATAGTCTCCTTTAATTTGCTTAATTGCAATGTCGTGACCTGCCTTTGAGTCGGCTGCAATTAAATCTGCAACTGCTTCAGATTGGGCAAGATCCATCTTACCATTTAAAAAAGCTCTTTTTGTAAATTCTCCAGCTGTGGCTAAGCGTATGTGAGGGGAGGAGTCCAATAATTCATTGATAATGCTTTGTAAAATATAGGTAGATCCATGGCACGATATTTCAACTAAGTCTTCACCTGTATATGAATGTGGGGCCCTAAAGATTGTAACAATCACCTGATCCAAAACACGATCTTTATTGTAAATTTCACCATAATGGGCCGTAAAGCCTTTACAGAATTCCAATTTTTTTCCTGTTGCGCTTTTAAATATTTGGTCAACAAGTGAAATCGAATCAGAACCTGACACACGGATAATGCCGATAGCTCCTCCTGGAGCTGTCGAAATTGCACATATTGTTTCGCTTCTCATAAGAGGTGTTTTTATAAAAAAATAAAGGTCGCACCTCTATAAAAAGTACGACCTTTGTATACTTATGTAAGAATTTATGCTTCAGTATTCTCTTCCGTAGCATTTTCTTCTGCAGTATTTTCTGCAGCAGCTTGTTCAGCTTCTGCAGCGGCTTTTGCTGCTTTTTTCTCTGCTACCTTTTTGGCAATCTGCTCGTTAACTTTTTTCTCGTTTTCAAGTCTTTCTTTCAATGCAGCTTGTTTTGAGGCTTCATTTGAATTTTTCAAAGCTGAGAGTTTTGAATCTCTATTCTTTTTCCATTCTTCAAATTTAGCTTGAGCCGTAGCTTCATCAAAAGCACCCTTCTTAACTCCACCTTTCAAGTGTTTCATTAACATCACACCTTCATTTGAAAGGATATTGCGTACGGTGTCTGTAGGCTGCGCTCCAGTTTCTACCCAATACAAGGCACGATCAAATTTCAAATCTACTGTTGCAGGATTTGTATTTGGATTGTACGTACCAATTTTTTCTGTAAAGCGACCATCACGTGGTGCTCTTACGTCAGCAACAACGATGCTATAAAAAGCATAACCTTTACGACCATTGCGCTGTAATCTGATTTTAGTTGCCATTAAAATTTATTTTTTGTTTATAACTACGCTATTAACCCGTAATAGCGGTGCAAAATTACACATTTATCTTTTATATTCCAAATATTCAAAGTTTTTTATTACTTTTTTATTGTTTTACAAGCTTGCACAAAGAATACGATAAGAACAGCATAAGCCAACAAAGATACATATTGAGCTCCATTACTTGTTATCCATTCTTGAGAAACAAAATCAATATCAGCAAAGCGTAAGCCCGCACTAACCACTCCCATAAGCGCACCGCCAGCTATAAATCCAGATGCTAAGAGTGTTCCTTTTTCATTTCTTTGTTTATTTACTTCAGGATCTTTTGTTCTAGAAGTTATATACCAGTTGATTAGTCCACCTACTATAAGTGGTAAGTTAAGCTCCAAAGGAATAAACATACCTAAAGCAAAGGCTAATGCTGAAATATTGCAGCACGTGAGTATTATAGAAATGACAGCGCCAATACCATAAAGAAGCCATGGAGCACTTTGTCCACTCATCAGCGGCTCAATTACCGCAGCCATTGCATTGGCCTGTGGGGCAGCAAGTTGTCCTGATGAAAATCCGTATGACTTGTTTAGAATTGCTATTACAACACAGACTGTTATGGCTGATACCAAAACGCCAACAAATTTAAGACTTTCCTGTTTAACAGGTGAACTTCCTAACCAATATCCAATTTTCAAGTCCGTAATAAAACTTCCAGCCGTAGATAATGCTGTACAAACAACACCTCCCATAATCAAAGAGGCAACCATACCCCCCGTGCCATTCATACCAACAGCAACTAAAATAACAGATGACAAAATTAAAGTCATTAATGTCATTCCTGAAACAGGATTACTTCCTACAATTGCAATGGCATTTGCTGCTACCGTTGTAAACAAAAAAGAAATGACAGCTACCAGCAAAATTCCTACTACGCTATAAAGTAAGTTGCCATCCATTAATCCGAAGAAAAAGAACAAAAATGTACACACTAAAGTAATGACGGTACCAATGGCTATGATTTTCATTGAAATGTCACGTTGCGTGCGTATAGTTTCTTCTTGCTCTGGAGTATTTTTATTACTTTTTCGCAACTCTTTTGATGCCAAAGAGAAGGCACTCATAATGACCTTGCGACTATTAATTATACCAATTATACCAGCCATTGCTATACCTCCAATGCCGATACTCTTTGCATAATTATATAATTGCTCGGGCGTAGCCGCACTGGCCGCAGTGTCGGGTAGAATCATTAAATTTGGAAAAATCAATGCAATGGCAGGTATGATGATCCACCAGATAACGGCAGATCCAAAACATATAATAGAAGCGTATTTAAGTCCTACAATATATCCCATGCCAAGAACAGCTGCGCTGGTATTAATACTAAATACCAGTTTCGTTTTTTCGGCCAACCAAGAACCAAATGGAAGACAATAACTAGTAAATTTTTCACTCCAAGCTCCAAATGTGGATACAGCAAAATCAAACAGTCCTCCTATTGCTCCTGACAACAAGAGAGGTTTAATCTGGCTTTTTCCTCTTTCTCCAGAAATTAGTACTTGAGTAGAAGCTGTAGCTTCCGGAAACGGATATTTACCATGCATATCTTTAACAAAATACTTTCTAAAAGGTATAAGCATTAAAATACCCAAAACTCCTCCCAATAAAGAAGACAAAAATATCTCCCCGAAATTGAAGATCATCTCAGGATGTTTGGCTTGTAAAATGTAAAGCGCAGGCAGCGTGAAAATTGCGCCTGCTACAATCATGCCAGAACAAGCACCAATACTCTGAATAATTACGTTTTCTCCTAATGGATTTTTTCGACGCGTGGCGCTGCTTATTCCAATAGAAATAATAGTAATGGGTATTGCAGCTTCAAAGACCTGTCCAACTTTTAATCCTAAATAAGCGGTCGCAGCGGAGAATATAATTGCCATGATGATACCCCAAGTTACAGACCATGGCGTAACTTCTCTGATTTTTTCCTTTGGTGACATGACAGGGGTGTATTCTTCACCACTCTTTAATTCTCGAAAAGCATTTTCCGGTAATTCGTTTTGTTTCATAATCAAACAATTAAATTAGCACATTCTGTTTTTGTAATCTTCATAAGTATACTTGCGTAAACATTGTAATGTTCCGTCCGCACGTTGCAAAAATATTGCGGGATGTTCTATGCCGTTAAACATATTTGTCTTTACCGTAGTATAATGGATCATATCTTCAAAAATAATCTTTTCACCAACTGAAAGAGGGTGGTCAAATTGCCATAACCCCATAAAATCTCCACTCAAGCAGCTATTTCCACCTATTCTGTAAAGATATGGATAACTTATATTTTTTGATTCATCAACATGCATAGCCCCTTGTATATAAGGATTATATGGCATTTCCAAACAATCCGGCATATGACAAGTAAAGCTAACATTTACTATTGCAGTTGCTATATCATGGTTTTTTACTATATCCACAACTTCTGCCACCAAAGCTCCTGTTTGCCAAGCAAATGCTGAACCAGGTTCCATAATGGTTTTAACATTAGGATGACGCTTATGGAAATCACATAATGTACGAATGAGCAATTCTGTATTATATCCTTCGCGCGTTACTAAATGTCCTCCGCCAAAATTGATCCATTTAATTTGGGGTAGCCATTTTCCGAATTTTTCTTCAATCGCAGCAATGGTTTGTACAAAGTCCTCAGCCGAGCTTTCACAATGATTGTGACAATGCAACCCGGTAATTTGTTGGGGGAGGGTAGACGGCATGTCTTTTGCCAAGACTCCAAATCTTGAACCTGGCGCACATGGATTATATAGTGTTGTTTTGATATTGCTATATTCAGGATTTATTCGAATTCCGCAATAGATTTGATCATTATGACTTTCGTTATATTTTCGAACATCAGATTCGAATGTTTCAAATTGTGACCAACTATTGAATGTGATATGGCTACTGCATTTCAAAATCGTATTAAAACTTTTCTTTTCATAGGCAGGTGAGTATGTATGTGCCTTAGTTCCAAATTCTAAAAAGGAAAGCTGCGCTTCATTAACAGAAGAAGCCGTTGTATGTGTTATATAATCCCTAAATATTTCAAATGTCTTCCATAGGGCAAAAGCCTTAAAAGCTAAAATAAATTCGGTTTGGCTTCTATCCGAAATTCTCCGGATTAGCTCCAAATTTTCCCTCAGATGTTTTTCATTTACCAGATAATAGGGTGTTTCACAACTGTCGATGTGTGGGATTGTGGTTTTACGCATATATTTTTGCATAAAAGGGCGGATAATTCTGTTACGACTTATCCGCCCGAATAAAATTAATATTTATATTGTGTCAGGTTTATTTACATAATGCCTCTTTTACGGAGCTCCTGTTGCCACTTCCAAGCAGAAGAAAGTGAGTCTTCCAAAGTATGTTCAGCTTTCCAACCTAACACCTTATTGGCTTTTTCAACATTTCCCCAAACTTTTTCGATATCACCAGCTCTTCTGCCTACTATTTCATAGTTCAATTTTACGCCAGTGCATTTTTCGAAAGTATTAATTAATTCAAGAACAGAAACACCTTTACCCGTTCCTACATTATAAATTTCAACAGGATCTTCATTTTCCCCTTCAACAATACGTTTCATTGCACATACGTGTGCTTTTGCAAGGTCTACTACATAGATGAAGTCGCGGATGCAAGAGCCGTCAGGCGTATTATAGTCATCTCCAAACACCATCAATTTTTCTCTAATACCAATAGCGGTTTGAGTCAAATAGGGAATCAAATTTGCAGGAACACCATTCGGCATTTCTCCAATAATTGCTGTCGGATGTGCTCCAATTGGATTAAAATACCGCAAAATAATAGCACTTATTGGAGCACCACTTTTTGCAAAATCCTGAATAATTTCTTCGTTAATTTGTTTGGTGTTACCATAAGGACTTTCGGCAGTCTTGATGGGAGCCAATTCTGTTACCGGAAGATTTTCGGGATCGGGTTCTCCATATACGGTACATGATGAAGAGAAAATAATACCTTTGACATTATATTGGGGCAACAATTCCAATAAATTTACCAACGAAAGAATATTATTTTTATAATACATCAAAGGTTTTTCAACGCTTTCTCCAACAGCTTTACTTGCGGCAAAGTGAATTACGCCACTAATGTTTGAGTATTTCTTAAAGACGCCTTCCAAAGCATCCTTGTCGCAGCAATCTACTTTTTCAAAATCCGGACGAACACCTGTAATTTTTTCAATACCATCAATTACATCTTCTTTTGAATTTGAAAGGTTGTCAACGATTACAACATCATATCCAGCCTGTTGCAACTCTACCGTTGTATGAGAACCGATGAAACCAGTTCCACCTGTTACTAAAATTCTTTTTTTCATAATTACAGATATATAAAATTGTTATTTTACTTATTTTTCTAAATCAAGAAAGGAATACACCTTTTTACTGTGTATTCCTCTGTCAATATTTTATTTATTGTAGAGCAACCAAGCGTCAGGATATAGGCTCTTTAACTGTTCGCGAGACTGTATAGCAGAACTTTTATCATCGTATGTTGAAGCTATAACTCTATACCATCCCGTAATACCGTTAATAGTCTCATTAGTTTTTACAACTTGTGCGCTATAGCCTTTTTCCTTCAGTGTAGACTGCAGTCCTTCAGCATTTGTTTGTACAGAGAAACTTCCGACAACTACGCTATATGCTTTTATTCCGCTTCCATTCACCACAGTTATACCTCCTGCAATTGTACGAACATCTACATTACTATCAGATGTTGTCGTTTGCTGCTGAACCGGAGTCGTATTTGTGTTGTTAGCAACAACAACTTGTGATTCATCATTGTTGCTCGAATTTGCTTGATTTCTTTCTTGAGCTTGTGCTTTTTCATATGCTTTGCGATAAGCACTTTCACTTGACTTACACGAGGTAAATGAAACAATTGCTCCAAAAGCAATAGCTAAAACAAGGTATTTTTTCATGTTATACTGTGTGTTTTGAGTTTACTTTTAGCAAAAGTACAAATACATATTTATATAAGCAATAGTACGTGGTTAAAGAAAATTAATATTTCATTGCATAATGCCATATACTGCATGGGGAATTGCAAACATAACAAATAAAATAATATTTTTATAGTAGCGAGTCACATAATTTTTATCTGACATAAAATAAACAAGATGCCTTTTGTTTCAGTTTCCAAGGCATCTTGTTTTTATTAAAAAAGAATTCCTATTGCCGTTATTTTACAGCTTCTAAAATTGTTTCACTCAAGGTTGGATGTGAATGTATGATAGATCGTAAATCATTTATTGTTCCCGAGAAATACATTAATGAAACTATTTCCTGAATGATATCAGAGGCATGTGCTCCATACATATGACATCCTAAAATCTTACCTGTGGCTGAATCCGAGATAATCTTTACAATTCCGTCTGTCGCATTCATTGCCAAGGCTTTACCATTGGCCCGATAAAAGGATTTATGAATATTATATGAAAGATTGTTCTTCTTACACAAATCTTCACTCATACCAATGGATGCTACTTCGGGAATAGTAAAAACGACTGATGGCATGAGATCTAAACGAACTGTTGTTTTTTGATTTAGGAGATAATCTAATACAACTGTACCTTGTGCAACTGCAGCATGTGCCAACTGGCATTTTCCATTAATATCGCCGATTGCAAAAACGCCTTTGACGTTTGTTTGTAAATGCTCATCAACAGTGATGCCTTTCTCATTATATTCAATTCCTATATCAGACAGGTTCAATGCTTTTACATTAGCTTGTCTACCTATTGCACACAAAACATTTTGAGCCAAACATTGTAAAGTCTTTCCTTTGCATTCATAAGAAACAGATAGGCCGCCTTCTTCTTGGGATAAAGACGTGACTCCAGCTTGTGTAATCACGTTGATGCCTCTCTGTTTTAATGTCATTCTTAAGCGTTTTGCAATTTCTGAGTCCAGATTTGGTAAAATCTCCTTGCAAAATTCAATCACAGTGACATGACTTCCTAAAGCACTAAAAATTGATGCAAATTCAAGACCTATAACACCTCCACCAATCACACAAAGTGATTGTGGAATGTAATCGATATTTAATATTGACGTTGAGGTGAGTACTCCGGGAAGATCTATACCTTTTATCTGAAGAATTCTAGTAATAGAACCTGTTGCAATAATAATGTTTTCTGCAGTATATTGTTCAGTCGTATTCTCTATTCCAACAACGTGCTTGTCAACAAAATAAGCTTTTCCCCTAACCAAGTTTAAACCTGGAATATTAATCAACGTCTTTACACCTTGGGAGAGTGTAGAAACAATCTCGTTTTTACGATTCATGACCTGATGAATATCAGGATGTGATGCAGACACCGTTACACCCAATTTGTCAGCATACCCCAACTCCAACAAAAATTCTGCATTCTTGTGAAGGCATTTTGTTGGTATGCATCCTTCATTCAAACAAGTTCCACCGGTTTTTTGAGCTTCAATCAGAATGACTTGCAATCCCTTTTTGGCAGCGGAAATTGCTGTTTCATAACCGCCAGGACCAGCTCCTATAATTATTAAATCTGCATGGATCATATCATTCTTGTTCTTTTAAATATGATTTATAAGTAAAATGAGGCTCTTTAACGGCTTTGACATCATCAAGACGTTTAACTGGAGTATGCAACGGCGCAGACTTCAGTACATTGCGCTGTTCTTTTGCTTCATTGGCAATTTTTTTCATGATATCAATGAATGCATCAAGAGTTTCTTTGCTTTCAGTTTCCGTCGGCTCAATCATCATTGCTTCATGGAAAAGGAGAGGAAAGTAGATCGTAGGAGCATGAACCCCATAGTCCAACAAACGTTTAGCAACATCCAACGTTTTTACACAATCAGAATCAGTATGTTCGCCTCCATATTCTGAACGTAATCCATCAAAAACGAACTCATGCTTGCATAGTCCTTTTATGGGAAGATTATAATAATCTTTCAAGGACTCCTTTATATAATTAGCATTTAAAGTCGCCAATTTTCCAACTTCTGAAATTCCTTCCTTGCCTAGTGATAATAAATACGCGTATGCACGCTCAATTATTCCAAAATTCCCAAGAAAAGAGGAGATTTGGCCTAATGCATTATTTGTACATTGAATTGCATATGTATTGCTTGCGGTTTTTATGACCCGTGGATTAGGCAGGAATTCTTCCAGGCCAGTTCTTACTCCAACAGGCCCGGATCCAGGACCACCTCCTCCATGTGGAGTAGAAAAGGTCTTATGCAAATTTATATGCATGATATCGAATCCCATATCACCTGGTCTGCATACCCCTAACATCGGATTTAAATTGGCTCCATCATAATACATCAAACCGCCACATTCATGTATTAATTTTGCTATTTGGGGAATATCTTTTTCAAAAATTCCCAAAGTATTTGGATTCGTCATCATCATTCCCGCGATTTCATCATTCAAAAGCGGTTTGAGGTCTTCCAAATCTACAGTTCCGTCAGATGAAGTCTTAACTTCAACAACCTGTAATCCACATACGGCAGCTGAAGCAGGATTGGTTCCATGCGCAGAATTAGGAATAATCACTTTATTCCGTTTATTGTCATTTCGCTTTGCATGATAGGAACGCATAATCATCAAGCCCGTTAATTCACCATGTGCTCCAGCATACGGATTTAAGGTAAATTGACTTAGTCCGGAAATTTCAGAAAGCATACGTTGCACCTCATAATATAATTCCAAAGCTCCTTGTACAGTATGCATAGGCTGAGAAGGATGCAATTCTGAGAAGTTTGTATTTGATACAACTTCTTCGTTAATCTTTGGGTTATATTTCATGGTGCAACTTCCCAAAGGATAAAATCCTGAGTCCACGCCAAAATTATTGTTGCTCATATTTGTATAATGCCTTACAACAGTGGGCTCATCTACTTCAGGAAGACTTATACTGTTGTTACGGAAAAAATTTTGTGGCAATAATTTTTCCATCGCATATTGATTGTCATATTCTCTCTTGGGTAGAGAATAACCACGGCGCCCTTTTTTTGACAGTTCAAAGATTAGACTTCCATAATATTTATTGTTCATAACCTACCTCCTATGCATTAAAAGATTTTATTACCTTTACCAAGTCGTCAATATCTTCTTTACTGTTTTTCTCTGTTACACAAAAGAGTATACAGTTGGTGTGATCTTTTACTGTGCATCCAGCCAGAAATCCAAACTCTGCGCAGTAGTCAATTAAATCCTGTGCTGTTCCTGAGGTCAACTGTAAACAGAATTCATTAAAAAATGGCTTGTTAAAAACAGGTTCGAATTTATGGGTTTTCAGCAACTCATCATATAAATAATGTGCGCCTTGAAAAGACATTTGATTTACTTCCCTTAATCCGTCTGTCCCCATCAAAGACAAATACATTGCTACATATAAACACATTAGACCTTGTGAGGTACATATGTTTGAAGTCGCTTTTTCACGACGGATATGCTGTTCGCGAGCTTGCATAGTTAAGACAAAGGCTCGATTTCCATCAGAATCAACTGTACCTCCAACAAGACGTCCAGGCATTTTTCGAACCAAAGAATCATTCGTACATAAGTATCCTATATAGGGACCACCATAAGACAAAGGTATACCTAATGATTGAGCCTCACCACATGCAATATCTGCTCCTAGTTCTCCCGGCGACTTAAGTACGCCTAGGGGAGATGCAGGAGAATTGATTATCAATAAAGCTTTATGCTTATGACAGACATCAGACAAACTGCTCAGATCTTCTATTATCCCATAATAGTTCACTAATGGTACTATAACTCCTGCAATATCATCATTTTGTAAATATAAATTTATCTCGTCCACAGAGGTTGTTCCTTCTACAGACTTGACGAGAATCAGATCTATATGATGAAATTTTGCATATGTATGAAGAACTTCTATTGTCTGAGGGAGTAAAGTTGAAGAAACTAAAACCTTTTTTCTTTTCTTACTAGAAGCAACAGACATCATCATAGCTTCAGCCGTTGCTGTCGCACCATCATACATACTGGCATTAGAAATATCCATGCCCGTTAGATCGGCCATCATAGTTTGGTACTCAAATATATACTGTAAAGTACCTTGCGATATTTCTGCCTGATACGGAGTGTAGGAAGTCTGAAATTCAGATCGATTTGCAATGTACGTAATTATACTTGGAGTATAATGATCATATGCACCGACGCCAGCAAAACATTTTAATGTTTTATTTTTCTTCTCTAAGTTCTTGAATATTCCACGAACTTCTAATTCTGATTTTGAAGAAGGCAAATCAAGTGCTTTGTGCAATCTTAATTCTTTGGGAACATCTTTATATAGTTCTTCAATAGATGACATTCCTAAAAGTCGTAGCATTGCTTGTATGTCATCCTCTGTATGCGGAAAGAATTTGTATGACATCATAGTAGTAAGGTTAATATAACAAAAGAATAAGTCAATGAGGGTAGAATTTATCTCAATAGACTTATTCTTTTGCCTGTTATTTTTCACAATATTTCATATATGTCTCATCATCCATCAGTCCTTCTAATTCTGACTTATCAGATAATTGAACCTTAATAATCCAATTTTCAAAAGCGTCTTGATTAATTAATTCTGGTTGCTCCTCAAGATTTTCATTAATTTCGACAACTGTTCCGCTTATTGGAGATATTAAATCGCTTGCTGCTTTTACGCTTTCGACTGCTCCAAATTCTTCACCAGCCGAAACATCATCACCGACTTCTGGCATATCCACATATACGACATTTCCCAATTGTTCTTGTGCATAGTCAGTTATTCCAACATAGCCAAAATCTCCTTCAATCTTTACAAATTCATGTGACTCTGTATATAACAGATCTTTTTCTACTTTTACCATAGTTTATTAGATTTTTATCAGGATAGTACCTGGATTAATTACTTTTTATATTGTTTTGCATAAAATTTTTTTGAAGCTACGATACCTTCGTGTAATTTACGGTGAATAGAAATCTGCAGGACTTCATTTGTTTTTGCAAATTGTCGATCGATCAATGCCATACAAACACTTTTTCCTGTGGAAATAGAAGAATATCCTGTAGTTACATAACCTACAATTTTGTTATTCTGATATACCTCATAACCATGGCGAGGAATAGCTTTATCCTTCAATTCTATTCCAACAAGTTTACGTGAGGCACCTTCTTCCTTTTGTTTTTTTACAGCTTCTTTACCTATAAAATTACCTTTTTCGAGTTTGACAAAAATACTTAATCCCGCCTCTATAGGAGAAATCTGTTCTGACAATTCATTTCCATATAAAGGTAATCCGACTTCGAATCGAAGTGTGTCACGTGCCCCCAATCCACACGGTTGGACTGTTTTTGATGCTATTAATGTATCCCAGATTTGTTGAATTACAGTAGGTTCTGCATAAATTTCAAAACCATCTTCACCTGTATATCCTGTACGGCTTATCAGCACATCTGAGTCATTAATTGCAATGAATTTAAAAGTATAAAAAGACAATTCCGAACATGAAATTTTAAGCTCTTGTTCTATTATTTTCTCTGATAAAGGACCTTGAATTGCGATTTGTCCGTAACTATCGCTTTTATTTATTATTTCAACTTGAAATGCCTTGGATTGGTTACAAATCCACGTAAAATCCTTATCTATATTAGCAGCATTAACTACTAATAAGAATTTGTCGGCAGCAAGTTTATAAACCAACAGATCATCAACGACTCCACCATTAGGATACAACATGAAGCCATAAAAGATCTTACCTACAACCGCTGCAGATATATCGTTTGAAAATATATATTGAACAAAATTTTCTGCATCTTTTCCTGCAACTATGATTTCACCCATATGTGAAACATCAAATATACCACATGCATTTCTAACTGCTTCATGTTCTTTTATGATAGAAGAATACACAAGCGGCATTTCAAATCCACCAAAGGATGTCATCTTTGCATTTTGTTTTAAGTGTCTTTCGTAAAGGCATGTTCGTTTGTTTTCCATGTTTTTATTAATTAGGTTCTATTTTATAATCAAATTAGCAACTTTATGAATTCTTCATTCGTTAGATTTAGTATATGTTTTTCGACATCTATATGCTTAAATCTTTCATAGATTGATTCTTTTGAATAGGGAATATTGATTAGCGGCTGAATTACGTATTTTTCTATATCGCCGATTTCTAAAAAATCTCCTGATAATTCAATTCCATTGATATAATGACGTTTTATAAGAACTCTTATATTAATATTTCCGCACCCCTTTTTATAAAAGTTTTTTGATAGGTTGCAAATAGGATCATTTCCATATAGGAAATCTAATGAAAGATATTCTAGCTCAATTTTTCGAATTTCTTTTAAATCAGAGCCTGTCAATACAATTTGCCCAGCAGTTACCCCCGTTTCAATATATGATTTAAGTAAATTCAAATCTCCATGGTAATAATCTTTGAGCAACCCTATTCGTTGACTTACACTCTTTATTCCTTTCGTTTCTAATTTGCGAGAGTCTGGAGTAATACTTCCTATCATGTGTTCCATATTCGTGTCATACAATAATGTTCCATGTATTACATTCCTATTATTAACATGATAGAAAGCATTCCCACTTATTTTTTTTCCATCAAGCAAAATGTCATTCCGGCCGGATTGTTCAACTGACGGAAGGTTTAATGCTGAAAGAACAGACACTATTTTTCCCACATAATGCTTAAAGGACGTTTGTATATTTTTTCCTGTACCAATATAGCTTAGCATAACATTTCCCTTATCTGCATATACACAGCCCCCACCACTTTTCCGACGATAGACGTGTATATTATTTTTTTTGCAAAATTCAATATTAACCTCATTCGCCATAAGTTGGTTCCTACCAATTATTACCGATGGTGAAACCTGCCACATGAAGAAACATTCTAAATTGGTATATTTGGCCAAATATTCTTCTGTGGCCAAATAAAAAGGAACTTCTTCATTATTTACCGATGGAGGAAAATGTACGCTAAGCATAAGTACTTATTTTATCATATCACATCCCATATATGGTTGTAGTGATTTAGGAATTCGTATGCCTTCAGGAGTTTGAAAATCTTCTAACAAAGCAGCAACTATTCGTGGTAAAGCCAAAGCTGATCCATTAAGAGTATGACAGAGATGAATAGACTTGTCGTCAGACTTACGGTATCTACAATGTAATCGGTTGGCCTGATATGTATCAAAATTAGAAACGGAACTTACTTCCAACCATCGTTTTTGAGCTTCACTATATACTTCAAAATCGTAACATATGGCAGCAGTGAAACTAATATCACCTCCACAAAGGCGTAAAATTCGATAGGGAAGTTCCAGTTTCTGCAATAGGCCTTCTACATGATCAAGCATCTCCTGATGAGATTTACGTGAATGTTCCGGTTTATCAATTCGAACCAATTCTATTTTTGAAAATTCATGTAAACGATTCAAGCCGCGTACGTCTTTTCCATACGAGCCGGCTTCACGACGAAAACATTGGGTATATGCACAATTTTTAATTGGCAATTGAGATTCATCTAAAATTACATCACGATAAATGTTTGTTACAGGAACCTCTGCGGTTGGAATTAAATATAAGTCGTCAAGACCACAATGATACATCTGCCCTTCTTTATCTGGCAACTGACCGGTTCCATATCCAGAAGCCTCATTCACTACCGTGGGAGGCATAATCTCCACATATCCGGCAGCGCGAGCCTCATCCAAAAAAAAGTTTATCAAAGCGCGTTGCAGACGAGCTCCTTGACCTATATAAACAGGGAAACCTGCGCCCGTAATTTTTACCCCTAAATCGAAATCTATTAAATTATATTTTTTTGCTAATTCCCAATGTGGCAATGGATTTGTAGGCAACACTGTTTCTGTTCCCCCCATCTTTACAACCAGATTATCAGCAGCAGAGCTTCCTTCCGGAACTTCATCATAAGGTATGTTAGGAATCGTATAAAGCAAGTTCCGCAGGTCTTCATCAACTTTTTTCATTTCACATTCAAGACCTTTTGCCCTTTCTTTAGCTGAGGCAACATCTGTTTTAAGTTTTTCAGCATCAGCAATCTGTCCTTCCTTCATTAGCGCTCCTATTTGTTTTGATGATTGCTTAATAAAAGAAAGCGTATTGTCCAAATCCACTTGTGTCTTTTTTCTACAATTGTTTGTTTCCAAGACGGCATTAATGACTTCTTTTGCATTTGAAAAGTGCTTTTTTTCCAGTCCTCTAATAACGCCTTCTTTGTCGTCTGTAATCTGCTTTATTGTTAACATAATACTATAACATATTTGCTCCTCTAATCAGGATATTATATTAAATCATACGCTACAAATTTACGTAACTTTTTTGATATAGGACTTTCAAGCTGTTTTTTTTTGCATATTACAATTCAATCCCTATAAAACAATTGCTTTTTCATTTTTCATGATTACAAAAGTAAAATATTTTGTACCTTTGTTGCATGGATGAATATTATCTCATAATAGAGCTGACAATTCGTTTATTGGTTGCAGGTATTCTTGGCGCCCTCGTAGGTTTTGATCGAGAGCGCCAAGCTAAAGAAGCAGGTTACAGGACCCATTTCCTTGTAGCTGTCGGTAGTGCACTTATGATGATAATTTCGCAATATGGTTTCTTGTTCCTTGATTATGCGGGAGGAATAGAAAAATATGACCCAAGCAGAATTGCTGCACAAGTTGTATCTGGAATCGGATTTATTGGTGCAGGTACAATCATATTACAACGAAATCAAATTGTTCGAGGTTTAACTACAGCAGCAGGATTATGGGCTACTGCAGGAATCGGTCTTGCCATTGGTGGGGGAATGTATTGGATGGGAATTATAACAACTATTCTTGTAATTTGTGGAATTACCCTATTAAATCACATTTTTAAAAAGGTTGGATACCGAACCAGTGTCGTAAGTTTTACAACAGGAAAGAGAGAGACGGTTGAACTATTGTTGGATTATATCAATAAAAAGAAGGAGTTTATCATTATTTCATATCAGATGGAGCTTATTTCAAAAATAAATGGTGAGATATATTCTGTGGATATGATAATCAAAGCAAACAGAGAAAATGCAGAAAGTCCGTTAGCTTTTTTTAGAAGAGAATTTCCAGAAATCCTCATAACCAAGGTTGAATAAGTGAAAATTTATACCATTGAAATTTCTTAAACATATAACAACCACAGTTTTTATAACTATTTTATCTCTGTATATATTAGTATACAGCTTTTTTAGTTTACCCTTATGCCAAGATTTTTTGCGTTCATCCGTGGAACAAGCCTTGATGAACAAACTACATACGCAAGTTCATATTGGCAGCATCGATGTTGGTTTATTCAATCGGGTAACCTTGAATAATGTTGTTATTTTAGATCAGAAAAAAAATAAATTATTCGAAAGTGATCTCGTTAGTTGTAGGATAGAATTAGCGCCACTTCTTCATCAAGAAATTTCGCTTAGAACGATCACAATAGTTGATGGTCAAATTAATGCTTATAAAAACACAGAAAAAGAGGATTATAACTATCAATTTGTTCTCAATGCATTCAAGTCATCCAATCGACAGAAGAAATCAGACATAAACTTAAGAATCAATTCCATCATACTAAGAAGATTGGCTATACGTTTTGACCAAAACTATAAATCACGAACTCCCGGGCGATTTAATCCACACCATATTAATCTAGCTGAGATAAATGCGAATATATCTTTAAAGAAATTACTTGCCGATTCTCTAAGAGTAAGGATTCGTGATTTGTCATTAAGAGAAGCCTCAGGAATCAGATTGCAACACTTTGCAATGGATTTACAGGCAAACAAAAAAATGTGTCAAATTGAAAATATACGAATTGAAATGCCCAAATCCTTGTTCATCCAGGATAAGGTTCTAATAGCTTACCAATGGACTGATAATGGTCCCAAAAATTTTAAAGCAAAACTATCTGTTTCACATTGTAAGATATCCTCCCTTGATTTTGCTGCTTTGGCACCGCAATTAAAATCTTGGAATGATACATTTTTATTGACTGGAGACATTCATTTTTTACATCAACAAATTACGCTTAAATCTTTGATTTTAAAGAATATATCAAAGACATTAAATTTACACTCTGACATCACATATAAGTGGAATGATTCTATCAAGAGAGTAAGAGTCGATAAACTACATATTCAAAGTAGTAACACGTATTTGCCTCTTTTATGGAGTCAGATTCATCCTCGCAAATTGGTACCGAAGGCAATTGAAAATCTTGGAGGTTTTTATGTTGATGCAAAAGGCGATTTGATTTCAAAGAGAAAAAACACATACGCAAATTTAAGTTTTCAATTGAATTCAGTTCATGGAAAAATGATCTGTCCGCAAGTAATTTGGGAAAATCATATGCTGATATTTCCAAAAGAACTTTCGGGCACATTAAATTTAAAGAATATCATTCCCGCTGCACATGTTTCCACAGTTAATTTTGGATTAAAAGGTAAATGTGTTATTCCTAATGGGAAAATACAGGACGGTATTTTTTCACTTGCATTGCATCAATTGACATGGCATGACTATCCGTATAAGAATATAAATGTTGAGGGTAACTATAAACATGACAACCTGTCTATTAACATGCAAGTCCTTGACAAAAATGCAAATATTGAACTAAATGGCATTCTTACAAAAATAAATCAGGCAAAAAAAGGATTTTCATTTCAACTGAACATTGCAAAATTAGAGCCGAGGAAATTAAATTTACCTCGGAACTTAACAAAAATAGGTCGGATGTCGGGGAGAATTACAGCTAGTTCTCATTCTCTTGATCTGAATGCTCCAGAATTATCACTACAAATTAATGATCTTTCTTATCAAAAAGAAGGGTTGGAAGAGTATAAAACGGACTCTATTGTGCTTAAGATGTGGAATAGGGCAGGAAATAATCATTTATATTTCAAAAGCGATTTTTTAGACATAAATGCTTCCGGAAATTATTCATACGCCAATATAAAGCAATTAATACCCTCATTTTTTAAGAAGAGTTTTAAGTCATTACTTCCTTCGCTTGACAAAATCCTGAACAACTCTTCGCCAAACAAATGGGGCGCCTTTAATGCAAGGCTAAAAAATACCGACTTTTTTAAGAACGTGTTGAATTTAAATCTGCATTCTCAAAATGGAGGTTATTTATATGGAAAAATAGACAACAAGACTAACAATATTTTAATAGAAGGAGACATTAGCGATGTGTCGTTTGCTTCCGAAAAATTTAAAAACTTAAGACTTTACTGTAATGGTAAAGATGAAAAGGTAAGACTATTGGTGCAAGGTACAAAAATAAATAAGAAAAATGAAGTACAGGTCGCTGCAGAATTTAATGCCAACCAATCTGTTGTAGACATTGATTTAAGACTTAAAAACGGCTCTATGCTCAACGGCTTCATTTCTGCCACATCCGACTTAAAAACATTTGCTCAGGATAAAATATTACGCACAAATATTCATCAAAGTAAATTGTACGTAGAAGATACCGCATGGATCGTGCATCCTTCTGTAATAGAACTAAAGAATGGGAAATTAAGATTCGAGAATTTCGAAATCAACAACGCTCAGCAGTATATAAACATTAATGGAGCGTTATCATCCTCACCTACAGACAGCATGAAAATTGACCTACATAATATAGATCTGAATTATGTCCTCGATTTGGTTAATTTTCATAGTGTAGAATTTGGTGGACATGTAAGTGGACAAGCGTACTTATCACAATCCTTAAGCTCCCCACAACTCACATATAAAATCAATGCAAATGATTTTCAATTTAATAAAGCTTCGCTTGGAAGGTTACATGCATTAGGTTCATGGGATAAAAAGGATGGTAAGATCAAAATACATGCACATACGACAGCATCGCACAATCAGAAATTAAATATCAATGGAATCGTTTCTATAAAGGATAAAAGCCTCGACTTAAATTTTGATGCGTATAATACAACCATTCAATTTTTAAAACCTTACGTCGAAAATATTTTCACAAACATCGAAGGCAACACATCTGGTCATTTGCGTCTGTTTGGGCCATTCAAAAAATTGGATTTTGAGGGGAATCATCGTGTGGAAATGGATGCAACAATTGCAACTACAGGCTGTCGATATCATTTTCAATCTGATTCTGTAAAGTTCAGGCCCGGCGCCTTTGAATTTGGAGAAGTAGAATTGACTGACCACAACGGGAAAAAGGCTACTGCCAATGGATATATCAAACATAATCACCTGAAAAATTTAACTTACGATTTTCAGATTGACTTCCGAAATTTTCTTGTATATGACCAGCCACGAACGGCAGATATGCCATTTTATGCTACTGTACCAGCTACAGGACATGTTTTCCTGAACGGGAGTCCAGGTCGTTTTTCTGCAGATATAGACATCAATCCAGAGAAAGGTACAGAATTTGTTTATATTATGGACGTTCCTACCGCTTCGTCTGGTGATCGACAATTACTAACATTTGTAAGCCATTCATCAAAAGATTCCGTAGAAAAAGTCTTGACTTCAGCGGATTCTCAAACAGATATTATGCTAAACATTAATGTAAATGCGAACGCTAATGCTGCAATTAAACTTATTATGGATGAGAAAACCGGAGACTATATATTGATGCATGGAAATGGAAATTTACGGACATATTATTATAACAAGGGCAAGTTCTCAATGTTTGGTACATATACAGTAGAGGACGGAATCTACAAAATGATTTTACAAAACATCATTCGTAAGGATTTTGTTTTTTCACCCGGTGGAACAATTAATTTTACTGGCGATCCAAGAAATGCCGCACTCAGTTTAAAAGCCATTTATACTGTAAATTCAGTGTCTTTATCAGATCTCAACCCCAAAGGGAATTTCTCGAACAATAACGTAAAGGTTAATTGTATACTGAATCTCAATGGACAAGCTACTGCACCACGAATCAGTTTCGACCTAGATTTACCAACAGTAGGTGAAGATGAGAAGAGAATGGTAAAATATCTCATTAATACAGAAGAAGGCATGAATATGCAAATTATATATTTGTTGGGCATAGGTAGATTTTATACTTACGACGTATCATCCAATAGTTCTACGACCCAGAATCAATCATCATTAGCCATACAATCGTTTTTATCCAATACGCTAAGCAGCCATTTAAATAATGTTCTGTCCAATGCAATAGGAGTGAAGAACTGGACGTTCGGCACGAATTTTTCAACAGGAACTTCCGGATGGGAGGATATGGAAATAGAGGGACTATTAAACGGACGTTTGCTCAACAATCAATTACTCATAAATGGCAATTTTGGATATCGCGACAAATCAACATACTCCACAAATAATTTTATTGGTGATTTTGATGTACAATGGCTCCTTAATCCTGCCGGAACAATAAGGCTGAAAGCTTACAGCGAAACAAACGACCGATATTTCACCAAATCAACGCTTACAACTCAAGGAATCGGTATTTTACTAAAACGAGATTTTGACACTCTGCGTGATTTGTTCCTTCGCAGGAAGAACTTAAATAAGTAATTATTAATTAAAAAGATCTTAGGCTTAAAAGGGTATGACTTTATAGCCTATTTTATAGAAACAACCGAAGGTTTTAGCTTGATTTCTGACTTTTTCCGTATCTTTGTAATCAAAAATATGTAGTTATGGGGCTGTTTAATTTATTCTCTAAAAAAGAAAAAAAGGAAGTTCTTGACGCTGGACTTGAAAAAACAAAAGCGAGTCTGTTTCAAAAATTAAAAAAAGTAGTTGCCGGCAAATCCAAAGTTGATGACGATGTTTTAGATGAATTGGAAGAAGTTTTAATAACATCAGATGTCGGTGTTGAAACGACACGGAAAATTATATCATGCATAGAGAAACGGGTCGCTCGTGACAAATACGTCAATACAGAAGATCTAAATAAAATATTGCGTGAAGAAATTACCCAGATGCTAACCACATCAGAAAGTGGAAATCTGGAAGATAAAGATTTTGAACCACGAAATAAGCCTTACGTAATTTTAGTTGTCGGAGTAAATGGCGTAGGTAAAACTACCACAATAGGAAAATTGGCTTATCTATATAAATCAGCAGGAAAAAAAGTATATCTGGGAGCAGCTGACACGTTTCGGGCAGCGGCAGTAGAACAATTGTGTATCTGGGGTGAAAGAGTTGGTGTGCCTGTAATCAAGCAACAAATGGGAAGTGACCCTGCCAGTGTTGCTTATGATACATTGAACTCCGCCAAGGCAAATGATGCCGATGTCGTAATAATAGATACGGCAGGTCGTTTACATAACAAGATAAGTTTAATGAATGAACTTTCTAAAATAAAGAATGTAATGAAAAAAGTCGTATCAACAGCGCCTGATGAAGTTATGCTTATACTAGATGGGTCAACAGGACAAAATGCATACGAACAAGCCAGACAATTTATAAAAGCTACAGAAGTACATTCATTAACTATCACGAAATTAGATGGTACAGCAAAGGGGGGAGTTGTTATTGGTATTTCTGATCAGCTGAAAATTCCAGTTAAGTATATTGGGCTAGGCGAAAAGATTTCAGACCTACAACCGTTTGATGCTGCCGCTTTTGTTGATTCATTTTTCAGTAAATCCACATTTAAGTAAGTAATAACAGCATATGTATAAGTCAGAAAGAATCATAGACATTATTACTATGGGCTGTTCAAAAAATTTGGTTGACAGCGAAATGTTGATGCGGCAATTTTCAGAAAATGGATTCAAGATTTATCATAATCCAGAACGCCTTCACGGAGATATTGCCGTAGTTAATACATGTGGCTTCATAGGAGATGCTAAGGAGGAAAGCATTAATCTGATTATGGATTTATGTGAGAAGAAGAAAAATGGTTTTATTAAAAAAGTATACGTAATGGGTTGTCTTTCTGAGCGTTATCTGTGTGAATTAACAAAGGAAATACCTCAGGTAGATAAGTTTTATGGAAAATTCAATTGGGTAGAGCTATTAAATGATTTGAATTTACACTATCACAACGAATTACGTTTGGAACGACAACAAACAACTCCTGCACATTATGCTTATATTAAAATTTCTGAAGGATGTAATCGACATTGTGCTTATTGTGCAATTCCAATAATAACAGGGAAACACCAAAGTCGGCCGATAGAAGATATTTTGGATGAAGTTGGTTTGTTAGTAGAAAAAGGCGTTAAAGAATTTCAGATTATAGCTCAAGAACTTACATATTACGGAATTGACATATATCAAAGACAAGCACTACCGGAATTAATAGATCGCATGGCCTCCATTAAAGGAGTTGAATGGATACGTTTACACTATGCTTATCCAACGAATTTTCCCTATGCATTAATGGATGTCATGGCTAAACATGCCAACGTGTGCAAATATATAGACATTGCGCTGCAACATATAAGTGACAACGTTCTGTCTAAAATGCACCGTCACATAACTAAAGCTGAAACTTATCAATTATTACATGACCTGCGGGAACGCGTTCCGGGAATATGTATTAGAACTACACTTATGGTAGGTTTTCCTGGAGAAAAAGATGCCGATTTCCAGGAATTGCTCAAGTTCGTAAATGACATAAAGTTTGATAGGTTAGGGGCTTTCATGTATTGTGAGGAAGAAGGAACGTATGCTGCAGAACACTATACAGATGACGTTCCGCAAGAAATAAAACAACACCGATATGACCTTTTAATGGAAACTCAGCAAAGCATATCAGAAACGTTGGGAAAAGCCAAAATTGGAAAAACATTTAGAACAATTATTGATCGAGTAGAAGGTGAATATTATATCGGACGAACAGAATATGATTCACCTGATGTTGATGGTGAAGTTCTTATAAAAAAGACAGATTCTGAAACAATCTCAGTAGGTGAATTTTATAATGTTATTATTACCGATGCAGACGAGTATGATTTGTATGGAAAAATCGAAAATGTATAAAGAAGAGCGGTGTGAATAATAAAGAATTTATCAACAACTTAGCGAACCGACTAAAAATAAAACCGGAGGAAGCACAAATTCTTTCCAACACTTTAATTGAAATCATGACTCACGGATTGGAAGATGGAAACATTATTTCTGTTCAGGGGTTTGGAACATTTGAAGTAAAGAAAAAAATGGAAAGAATAGTAGTAAATCCTTCAAGCAAACAACGCATGTTGGTTCCTCCAAAATTAGTTCTCAACTTCAAACCTAGTAATACTCTAAAAGAAAAATATAAATAACTTGGTAAAGTTGACATATACTACATATAAGCAATGACTGATAAACTGATTTTGCAAGATTTGATCAATTCTCTTTCAGCTCGCACAGAACGAGCTAAAAAAGATAATGACCTATTTGTTCGAGCTTTTTTTGAAACCATTGAAGAAAGTCTCGAAAAAGAACGTTTTGTAAAAATCAAAGGGTGGGGCACATTCAAATTAATTGCCATAGGTGATCGAGAAAGCATTAATATTAATACAGGTGAGCGCTTCCAGATAAACGGTCATTACAAAATAAGTTTTGTCCCCGAAAATAGTTTAAAAGAGAATATAAACAAACCGTTTTCGCATTTTCAAACCATAATCCTCAGCGAAAACGTACGCTCTGAGGATTTGGAAAAAGCAAATGAAGAAGAGTTATCAGAAACAGAAGAAGAAAATAGCACTGAAGTAAGTTCTGTCAAAGGAACAAATGCCCTCGATTCTTCATTAAAAACAGAAGATTTTTCAGATATTTCAAAAAGCGAAAATGAAATCGCAGATATTGCTCTGCCGGAAGAACAACAGGTCAATATTACTAGTAATGAAACATTGGTGAATCCAGAGGTTTTGGATCATGTAAAAAAAGAAAAAACTGAAACTCCAATAACTAAAGAGACAAAAACAGATTCTACACAAACAGGTTCAGATTCACCAAATTCTTACAGTGACGAAGGAGATTTAAAAAATACACATTCAGAAAACGAAGATATTCAAAATACGGCCACATTATATCCATATAATAGCTTAAAAGAAAAAGAAGACAAAGGGCCTATAGAAATTAAAATTACAGAGCTTCCAGCCATTTCTTTTGCCCGGTCGTGGCACAAATTATTAATTGGAATTTGTTTAGCAATTGCATTATGTCTAGGATACCTTATAGGATATTATCGATTGGTTGGTCCAGATCGTAAAATAACAGAAAAACAAGAAAAGATTATCAGTTCTACTAGTACATCATATAAGTTTTCTAGTAAAAAAAACATGGGATCGGATACAGTGACCATAAACACTGCAATAAAAAAAGATTCAAGCAAAAACATAGAAACAGGTCAAAAAGAAAAAGTTGAAATTCAAATTTATAGGGTAAAAAAGGGGGAGTCCCTTTATGACATTTCCAGGAAATTTTATCATTCTGATAAGTACGTAAAACTTCTAATACGATATAATCATATCACAGATCCAGACCACATTTCGTACGATACGATTCTTCGTATACCACCTATTGAATAATTCAAAAGAAACAAGTATTAGACAGCTCTTTGATAAAATACGTCATGTAGCAATTTGCTTACCAAAGTTTAAGCATTGCAAAAAGCACAATTATACTACAAGTCTGAAGAATCAGCAAAACTCTAATTTCCTGCAAGCTTATATTTTAATGACGTACAGATAAATACATATAGGTGCACATCGTTACTACTATAAATATTATAGTGTAAAATAAAATTCGATATTCAAATATGAGTATCGAATTTTTATTTTATACATTTAGATTACGAACAAAAAGATCAAGTTGTCTAGATGATGCATTAAGCAAGAAGTTCTTTAACAAGCAAAAGCAAGATCTGAGTAGTACATTAATCTCAAGCTCTTGTAAATACTTTCTGCATAAAAACAAGAAAAAGTATGCCTATAAAAATTGCTACCACAGAAGTATACAATAGTTATCACAAAAAAAGACGCAGATCCCAAATTATTCAGGAACTGCGTCTTTTTTAATGAAGAAAATATAATATTATTTTTCTTGCTCCATTTTAGCCTTTAATTCAGCTAAAGCATCAATATCACCTAAGCTGGTAGAAGCAGCTTGGTTTTGTATTGCAGGAGCCTCTTCTTTTTTAGTAGCTTTTTTCGAAGTTCTCTTCTCATTATGAGTTTCAACTCTTTGAGCGTCTTCAAATGTACGACTATGAGACAATATGATTCGTTTGCTGTCCTTGTTGAATTCAATGACTTTAAACGATAATTTCTCATTCAATTGGGCATGACTACCATCTTCTTTTACCAAATGCTTTGGAGTTGCAAAACCTTCAACACCATACTCTAATTGAACTACTGCACCTTTATCAAGCATTTCTACAATAGTACCTTCGTGTACGGAACCTTCAGTGAACACAGTTTCAAATACATCCCAAGGGTTCTCTTCAAGTTGCTTATGACCTAAGCTAAGACGACGATTCTCCTTGTCAATTTCAAGAACGATTACATCTATGTCTGCACCAATCTGTGTGAATTCTGAAGGATGCTTAATTTTCTTAGTCCAAGAGAGATCCGAAATATGAATTAAGCCATCAACCCCTTCTTCCAATTCAACAAATACTCCAAAGTTGGTAAAATTACGAACCTTTGCAGAATGCTTTGAACCAACAGGATACTTCTCTTCGATATCTTTCCAAGGATCTTCTTTCAATTGTTTGATACCCAAAGACATCTTTCTTTCTGTACGATCAAGTGTTAAAACAACAGCTTCAACCTCATCACCAACTTTCAAGAAATCTTGCGCAGAGCGAAGATGCTGACTCCAACTCATTTCACTTACATGAATCAAACCTTCAACACCTGGAGCAATTTCTACAAAAGCTCCATAATCAGCCATTACAACTACTTTACCTTTTACTTTATCACCAACTTTTAAATCCGGATCTAAAGCATCCCAAGGATGAGGTGTCAATTGCTTTAAGCCAAGAGCTATGCGTTTTTTCTCTTCATCAAAGTCCAAAATAACGACATTGAGTTTTTGATCAAGCTGCACAATTTCTCTTGGGTCATTTACACGTCCCCATGAAAGATCTGTGATATGAATCAAACCATCTACACCGCCAAGATCAATGAATACGCCGTAAGACGTAATATTCTTAACAGTTCCCTCAAGAACTTGACCCTTTTCAAGTTTAGAGATAATTTCTTGTTTTTGAGCTTCAAGTTCTGCTTCAATCAACGCTTTATGAGAAACCACTACATTCTTATATTCCTGATTAATTTTTACAACCTGGAATTCCATTGTCTTACCGACAAAGACATCATAATCACGTATTGGTTTTACATCAATTTGGCTACCTGGCAAGAATGCTTCAATACCAAATACATCAACGATCATGCCACCCTTCGTACGATCTTTAATGTATCCTTTAATTACTTCTTTATTTTCAAGCGCTTGATTAACGCGTTCCCAAGATTTACTTGCACGGGCCTTGCGATGCGACAGGATTAACTGTCCCTTCTTATCTTCAAGACTTTCTGTATATACTTCTACTTTATCGCCTACTTTAAGTTCTGGATTATAACGAAACTCATTAATAGGGATAATGCCATCCGATTTATAACCAATATTAACAACAACTTCTCTTTTCCCTATCGCGATTACAGTGCCTTCAACAACTTCGTGTTCCGCAATGCTGTTTAATTTGTTCTCATAAGCTTTAGCCTGCGCCTCGCGACTTTCTTGATTCTCAGAAGTTCCATTTTCGTAAGCTTCCCAGTCAAAATTATCAACTGGCTGAATGTTTTTTAAATTTTCCATTAATTAATTTGACATTAATAAAGTTAGACTTTATGTGAGTTAAAAAATCGGGTGCAAATATACTCTATTTTTCCGAAAAACAAGAACTTACCTTTAATAAAAAGTGATAAATGCACTAATTTGAATAGTTTTTGGATAATTAATTCTCTATTTTTTGAAAAAAATCGTACTTTAGCAAATATAATTATACATCGAATTAATATGAGAAGATTTTTAATATACATGTATACACTCAGTTCTTTAATGATCTGTTGTATAACTTTGTCTTCTTGCAAAGATAAAAGCATAAAAAATACATTACCAAAGAATGATACAGATTCTGTGCAATGTACAAATGAAAGTACGCATTTACAAGATTCTACAATTTATGGCATATCAGATGAATTTGGAATGAGTACTTTTACATTAATTACGAATCACGGAGATACGCTCTTTTTAAATAGAGATCACAATGATGGTTCCCCGTCTATCATTCTTGGAGATCTAGATTATAATGTACATTATGCCTTAACAGTTTTTGATAGTGGACATTCTGTTGGTACACTGATAAATATAGATCAATTGGAAAGATTCATCAAACATTATAAATTATATAACGGAAAGCTCCTTTTAAATAATTTGAACGACACTGTTACTATCATTTCATTATCCGAGCAGTTACTAGAGTATAAAGACCAGAAGGGGACTTTGCATAAAATTAGTCGATAAAAGAAGAAAAAATATGTACAAGGAATAACTATGAAAGGAAAAGAGTTTTAGAGCTTTGGCACTATAAAATATTTTTGTAAATGGAAATGCGGGATTCAAGTTCGAATCTCGTATTTTTATTTTAAAACATTTACCGAATGAGAATATTATGAAAGAAAGGAATAATCTTGTAGAACCCGATTAGGTATTAAGCAAAGAGTTCCTTAACCAGTTCAAAATAGAAGCTGACATGTACAAGTTCCTGAAGCCAGGTATTAGAGAAGCTACTTGTAATGAACTACAGCTATGAAAAAATTCTGTGGCCGGTAATAACAGTAGCAATTTCATTATCTCCCAATTCGCCAAAAGAATGGGCTTTTCTAGCATAGAAAAAGAGATGCGTGAAATTTATGAAATTAAGCTCTCTACATCGGCCATTTCCATCATTACCAACAAAGTCAATCAGACGGCCCAGGAGTGGCAGAACCGCCCCCTTGATCCTGTTTACCTCATTGTCTGGATGGACGGTATCGTCTTCAAGGTACGGGATAACGGCAAGATCATAAACAAGACCGTTTACCTTTGTGTCGGATTGAAACAGAACGGCCTGAAGGAAGTCCTTGGCATGTGGGTCGGCAAATCGGAAAGTTCTTCTTCCTGAATGGGCGTCCTGACCGATTTAAAGGCCCGTGGAGTGCAGAATATACTGATTACCTTACCGATAACCTGAATGGATTTACGGATACCATCCGCAGTGTATTCCCTCAGTCATCCACCCAAATCTGTGTGGTGCATCAGATCAGAAACTCCTGTAAATATGTCGTTTATAAGGATAAGAAAGAGTTTACGGCGGATATGAAGAATATCTATAATGCACCCAATAAAGAGGTTGCAGCCGCGGAACTTGACAATCTGGAAAAGAAATGGGGAGGAAAGTATCCTTATGCCATACTTTCATGGAGAAACAACTGGAATGATCTGACTGTTTTCTTCCAGTTCCCGCTAGAAATCAGGAAAATAATCTATACTACAAATCTCATTGAAAACCTGAACGGAAAAATCAGAAAGTACACAAAATCAAAGCTTTCATTCCCTTCGGATGATGCTGTAAAAAAGACCGTATATCTTTCGCTTATGGAGATTGAAAAGAAATGGACAATGCCTATTTCAAACTGGGGCTTGATTATGAATCAATTTATGCTTATTTTTGAAAACAGAATCCAGATATAAGAACAAACTTACAACTGAATCCTGTTTTCATTTACACAAAATTTTGGACAGTGTCCTTATTTTTGAAAACAGAATCCGAGGTAAAAAGTTTACCATTGGATTCTGTTTCAATTTAAGTGGAGCTAAAATAGCTTTATTTTCGCGAGGTTAGAATACATGATTCTTAATCCATCCTTTCATTTGCTGACATACCTCTTCTCTTACAGGAACAAGAGGTAACCGTAATTTATTTTCACACTTATTTAGCAGAGACATTAGACACTTAATCCCTGATGGATTCCCATCTACACTTAGTAATTTATAAAGCTCATTAAAATGCCGATGAATCATACGAGCCTCTCTTATCCTACCACTTTGAATATGCTTTACCATTAGACCAAATTCAGAAGGATAAGCATTACCTATTACTGAAATCACGCCGACAGCTCCTGCACTAAGTAATTCTAATGTAATGGCATCATCTCCACTGAGAACTTCAAACCCTTCTGGAGCACGTTGTAAAATCTCATCAATTTGTGCAATATTACCAGACGCTTCTTTTATTGCAACAATCTTTTCACATTCGGTTGCCAGACGTAATGTTGTTGATGCAGAGATATTTACGCCTGTTCTTCCTGGTATGTTGTATAGAACAATAGGTAAAGGCGAAATTTCATTCAGTAACTTAAAATGCTGATATATTCCTTCTTGAGTGGGTTTATTGTAATATGGACACACTAAAAGCACACCATCAATACCTGTAAAATCAGTGTTTTTCAGATATTCTGCAACAGATGCGGTATTATTTGATCCGCACCCCAATAAAATTGGAACACGTTTATTATTAACGTTTACTACGGTTCTGATAATCTCTTCTTTTTCAGGATTAGACAAACATGGGGTTTCGGCAGTAGTACCTAGAATACAAAGAAAGTCTGCGCCATTTTCAATCTGATTTTCCACAATTACTTTCAATGCCGAAAAATCTACTTTGCCATCGCTTTTGAAAGGAGTTATCAATGCAATGCCTAAACCCTGAAAAATGTTGTTTGCTTTCATTCGAGAAATGATATTAAATTATAAGGCAAAAATACAAATTATTTTCTCATGCTTATCATTTTGACTACTAATGATCTATAAAAAAGTATCATTTAGCTCTAGTTTTTTTAGAAAAACATCTTCATAAATAATGGGAATATTCAGAATTTTAGCTTTTTCCAATTTTGATGGTCCCATATTATCTCCTGCCAATATAAAACTAGTCTTCTTTGATATACTACCTACATTCTTTCCTCCATATAATTCTATCATTTGTTTATATTCCTCACGTGTATGATGTTGAAATGTTCCGCTAATTACAATAGATTGTCCACTCAGAATTTTATTCTCAATGCTAATAACCTCTTGTTCTATCTGCATTTGTACGCCGGATTCTCTCAAACGCTCTATTAATGTTATATTACTTTCGTTACGCAAATAAGCTACAACACTTTGAGCTATTACCGGACCTATACCATCTACAAGCATCAAATCTTCTGCTGTCGCATTCCGCAAAGCATCCATGGAGCCAAAAGATCTGGCCAATAGTTTTGCAGCGACCTTTCCCACGAATCTTATACCAAGAGCATATAAAACTCTTTCAAAAGGAACTTTTTTACTATCTTCAATTCCACATATTATTTTTTTTGCCGACTTTGACTTTTTTCCATTTTCACCACACAAATCATTCAATGTAAGATTGTATAAATCTGCAACGTTATGAATTAATCCTTGTTGATAATAAGCATCCACAGTTTCCGGCCCCAAAGAATCTATATTCATAGCGTCACGACTAATGTAATGTTCTATTTTTCCTTTGATTTGAGGAGGACAAGATGTATCATTAGGACAATAATACGCAGATTCTCCGTCATATCTAATTAATGCGGTTCCACATTCCGGGCAATTTGTTATAAATTCAAAACCTTTTGTATTCTCATCTTCTGGAGAACGCGAAGTTTTATCAACTCCTACAATCTGAGGAATAATTTCACCTGCTTTTTCTATATACACATAATCACCTTTGTGCAAGCCTAATTCTGTCATAATATCTGCATTATGTAATGAAGCTCGACGTACGACTGTACCGGCTAATAAAACAGGTTCCATATTCGCTACAGGAGTAATCGCTCCCGTTCTGCCAACTTGAAATGTTATATCTAGCAATTTCGTCCTGGCACGTTCTGCCTGAAACTTATAAGCTATGGCCCATCTTGGCGTTTTAGCTGTATATCCTAATTCACGTTGCTGTTGCAAAGAATTTACTTTTAAGACAATACCATCAGTAGCCACAGGAAGCTTTTTTCGCTCAGTATCCCAATAAGATATGTATTCATATATTTCATCCAAGTTGGTTACCAATCTCATATCTTTTGAGATTTTAAAGCCCCATTGTGCTGCCGCTTGCAAATTATTATAATGATCAGAATAGGGAAGACCGTCTCCCAATAAATAGTATAAAAACGCATCCAAATTCCTTTTTGCAACTACAGATGAACTTTTACTCTTTAATGTTCCTGCTGCAGCATTTCTTGGATTTGCAAAAAGAGGTTCTTGTGCAAGTTGTCTTTGCTTATTTAATTTTTCAAAACTGCTCCAAGGCATTAAGACTTCTCCACGAATTTCGAAAAAATCCGGATATCCGCTATTAGGAATTAGTTCTAATGGTATAGATCGTATCGTACGTATATTATTAGTAACATCATCCCCCATAATTCCATCTCCCCTTGTTACCGCTCTCACTAATTTTCCATGCTCATAAATCAGCGAAATACTAAGACCATCATATTTTAATTCACAACAAATTTCAAAAGAATCATCTCCCAAACCTTGTTTTACTCTCTCGTAAAATGCTGCAATTTCTTCCTTATTATAAGTATTTCCCAACGACAACATGGGATATTGGTGCGCAACTTGTTGAAATTCATAACTTATATCACTACCAACTCTCTGAGACGGTGAAGCAGCATCATTCATCTCTGGATGTTTTTTTTCCAAATTAACAAGACGCTCCATAAGTGCATCAAACTCCTGATCAGAAATTTCAGGATCGTTTTCAACATAATATTTATAGTTGTGCCGAGTCAAGATTTGCCTCAAGGCTTTTATTTCTTGAATTTCTTCTACGTCTGCCATTATTTAAATACTGAATTAAAGATTTTCTCTTAGAAAATAACTTATTGAAACTGAAGTAGTGACAAAAATACAGAAAAAAATGGAATGATCTAAAATAAAAAACGCCGATAAATTATTAAGTCTAACCAAAAACATTGCCATCTAAATCATAAATCCCGTTTTTTATCGTAATTTTGTACATCCATAAATATAAACCCATATGCTACGTATTGACATAATTACCGTTCTACCTGAGATGTTAGAAACTTTTCTAAAAACATCTATTTTAGGTCGCGCACAAAAAAAAGGACTTGTTGAAATTCATCTACATAATTTGAGAGATTACACTACAAACAAGCATAAAAGAGTTGACGACTATCCATATGGAGGATTTGCTGGGATGGTAATGCAATGCCAGCCTATAGACTCTTGTATTTCTTCTTTAAAAGCAGAACGTAGCTATGATGAAATCATTTATACATCTCCGGATGGCGAAAGATTCAATCAGCCAATGGCCAATACGCTTTCATTGAAAAAGAACATTATTATTTTGTGTGGTCATTATAAAGGTATTGATTACCGAATTCGTGAACATCTGATAACAAAAGAAATAAGCATAGGTGACTATGTTTTAACCGGAGGAGAACTAGCTGCTGCAGTCATAGCAGACTCAATGGTACGTTTGGTTCCTGGAGTAATAGGAGACGATCAAAGTGCACTGTCTGATTCTTTTCAAGACGATTTATTAGCAGCTCCTGTATACACCCGACCAGCAGATTATAATGGATGGAAAGTACCGGAAGTACTTCTTTCTGGAAATGATGCAAAAATAAAAGAGTGGGAATTAGAACAATCAATGACGCGTACAAAAAAATTACGACCAGATTTATTAAATAAAGTCTAAATAAACATACTATCATATTTGTAATAATTCTAGTGGGCTTTCTATCATTTTTGTTGCTCCTATGGCTTCTAAAAAATCCTTGTCACGAAATCCCCAAGTTACGCTAATGCAATCTATCTGAGCATGTCGTGCAGTTTCTATATCCACTTCAGAATCACCAATATAGACCGTATCCTTTGGAGAAACCTGTATTTGATTCATAGCCTTTAATATGCCGTCAGGAAAAGGTTTTCTTCTAATATTTTCACTTTCACCTATTGCATAATCCACATATTCACTAAAGAAGTGTCTGTTTAACTCTTGCACAGCGTTGTCTGGCTTATTAGATATTATGCATAACTTTGCTCCTTTTTCTTTCAGTTCCCGTAAAACATTTAAAACTCCATCATAAGGGGCGGTATTATCCATGCAATGATTTATATAATACAATCTAAAGGTATTCAACACCTTATTATAACACCCCTCATCTGTTTTGGGAGGGACCGCATCTGCAATAAGTTTTTTGACTCCATTCCCAAGAAATTTCCTAATATCAGTGAGACTACGCGTAGGTAATTTATGAGTGCACAATGCATAATTTACAGCTTGCGCTAAATCATCCAAGGAATTAAGTAGAGTTCCATCTAGATCAAATAGATATGCTTTATATTTCATATAGTTTTCGATATTTTTATGATGCTATCACTTAATCAAGATCATTATTGAAACGAGAGATTCAAACCAAATGAAATCCATTCACTAAACTGAAAATAACCATGTCCCTCTTTACGAGTCACACCATCATCATACCGTGGATAACAGAAAAGCTTTGTAGAAAGAAATTTATTGATTGTTAAGGTAAAGGTATTTTCCCACTCTGCTTGTACTTTCTTATAATCCGTAAAATAATAAAAACGGCTAGTCCATTGAATATTTTTAGATATATTCCAACTATAATTAGCTGTAATATTAGAACCAAAAGTATGCTTAGAATGTTTGCCCTCTTTCAAGCCAAAACTAGTTGATAAAGTAGAACGACCTACATATCGCATGTTATATGCAAAAGGAGAAAGTGTTACATTCATATTAGCCTTTCTGAAAGACGTTTTGTAATCCATACCAATGGTAAATACGCAATCCAATGGAGACATAAAATCAGAATATACAAATGCATCATTAGACTTATATCCAGGATAAAATTGTGTCCAACTTTGCAACATGAAAGTATATGACCAATGAGAGGTCGCCCGTATGCCCAACTTATTTGTCAAGCGCAACAAATCATTATTGGTTTTAAATTTATGCAGTTTATCACTTTTGGATGTTTGAAACCCGAGTTTCATCTCAAGCTTGTTATCAAACGTGATTTTCTGTTTATTATTATAATTGGCTTCAATATTCCAAGTTCCAAGCAATGAGAAGTTACTTTCACCACCATTGTACCAATTTTCAGACACGTGTGTTTGCATAAATTGCATTGAAAAATCGGTCTTGAACATCCAAAAATCAGGTTTATACGTAACAATATCTACCGCTCCGGGAATTGCAAAATTCTCATCTAAATCACGTCCCGCATTACTTACTGACTCGTTGCTTATTATCTCTGATGTAACATCAGATGTCGATAAAGAATTTATTTTATCAGCTCGAATGTTTCTAAAGTCTTCATATTGAAACGACATAGGATAATCTGCATACGATTGCAAAATGATTTTTTCGATTTCCTGTTGCACCTGACCGTCTTTTGCATCATTTGGTCTTGACAACATCCCTTTAAACTGCTCGCTACTGACAATAGTCGGGCTAAACAAGTGAAAATAAAAAGGATTTGCCAATGTGTCGGACTTTGAATACTTCCATTTCGTCTTATAATACTGACTTAAATGGGAAATCGTATCCCCATATTTTTTTGCTATTTGATTTATTTTGCTGGAAATAATATTCTTTTCCCCCTTTTTACTTTTTTGAGCTCTACTCATATTCGGAAACATTACTCCCATTAAAATAATATAAAAGAAACAGGTCCAATAATTCATGCTTTACATAATAATGTTACTTTGCAAAGGTAAAATATTTTTTTGAGAGCGAAAAGTAAACGCTTTTTTTTGTACCTTTGCCTACTTAAAATAGGTTATCACGTACATAAAATAATTTTTCAATATGACAGATACTAAGTATATTTTTGTTACCGGCGGTGTTGCTTCATCCTTAGGAAAAGGTATAATATCTTCTTCTATCGGCAAGTTATTACAAGCAAGAGGATATAATATTACCATTCAGAAGTTTGATCCGTACATTAATGTGGATCCAGGTACGCTTAATCCTTATGAACATGGAGAATGCTATGTAACAGAGGACGGCCAGGAAACAGATCTCGATCTGGGACACTATGAACGTTTCACCGGAATTCATACTACTCGTAATAACAACATGACTACTGGTAAAATATACCAAAGTGTCATTGAAAAGGAAAGACGAGGAGATTATTTAGGTAAAACGATTCAAGTCATTCCGCATATTACGGATGAAATTAAACGAGACATGCTTTTCCTTGGCAAAAAGAATCGCTATGATTTCGTAATTACGGAAATTGGTGGAACTGTAGGAGATATTGAAGGTCTGCCATTTCTCGAAGCCATTAGACAATTGAAATGGGAATTAGGGAAAAATGCCATTTGTGTACACCTAACTTACGTACCATACTTAGCTGCGGCTAAGGAATTAAAGACAAAACCGACTCAACACTCTGTAAAAGAATTACAAAGTGTAGGTATACAGCCCGATATTTTAATACTGAGAACTGAGCATGAATTAGGTAGTGGATTAAAAAAGAAAGTCGCTAATTTTTGCAATGTAGCTCCAGAGGCTGTTGTTGAGAATCTTGATCAGCCTACTATTTACGAAGTTCCTTTACGCATGCAAGAGCAAGGTCTTGATGCAACTATTCTGCGTCTCCTTGGAATGGAAGTAGGACCGACTCCGGGGCTCGGTCCCTGGCGCTCATTTTTGGAACGTCGCCATAAAGCAACAGAAATTGTTAATATAGGCCTTGTTGGAAAATATGATTTACAAGACGCCTACAAGAGCATATTAGAAGCCCTAAGCCAGGCAGGAACCTATAATGACCATAAAGTCAAGACACACTTTATTAATTCTGAAAAAATCACCGATGACACTGTAGCAGAAATGCTATCGCCGATGGATGGAATCGTTATTTGTCCTGGATTTGGTCAGCGAGGCATAGAAGGAAAAATAACGGCAGCAAAATATTGCAGAACACATGATATACCAACATTTGGCATTTGTTTAGGAATGCAGATGATGGTCGTTGAATTTGCAAGAAACGTTTTGGGGTATGAAGACGCCAATAGTTCTGAGATGGATTCTAAAACTGCGCATAATGTCATTGATATTATGGAAGAGCAGAAAAACATCACCAATATGGGTGGTACGATGCGTTTAGGAGCCTATGAATGTAACCTACGTAAAGATAGCAGGGTTTATGAAATATATGGAAAAGAAACTATTCATGAACGTCATCGCCACCGGTATGAATTTAATAGTGATTTTATTCAAGAATACGAAAATCATGGCATGCAATGTGTAGGCCGTAATCCGGAGTGCGACTTAATTGAAATTGTAGAAATTCCGAACCTGAAATGGTATATTGGAACACAATTCCATCCAGAATACAGCAGTACCGTGCTTCATCCGCATCCCTTATTTCTCAACTTTGTGAAAGCGGCAATCGAAAACAAGAAAAAGTAAGACCTAACAATGGATAAAAATACAGTAGTTGGTTTCTTGTTGATGGCATTAGTGCTGATTGGATTCTCTTATTACTCCAGCCAGCAAACTTCGCAACAAAATGTAACCACCGCGCCGACGAATAAAAATCAGCCGGCTCATGATATTCAAGCAACTCCTACCATTCAGGATGTTGATACTACAGACTTGTTTGCAAATCATCTTAAAGGAAGACCAAATGTAATCACGTTACAAAACAATAAAGTCAAAGTCTTTGTTTCCACAAAAGGCGGCATAATTTCAAAAGTTGAGTTGAAGGAATATAAAAATCAACAAAAAACAAATGTCGTACTTTTTTCGGAAAAAACGGCGTCAATTGATTTTACGTTACGAGGAAAGGACAAGCTTCTACATACACAGGATTACTACTTTACTCCGACGCAAATTTCGGATACGTCTGTAACCATGCAAATATCTGACAGCAAAGGGAAAACAGCCTTTAGAATGAAGTATTCCCTTAAGCCGGATAACTATATGGTTGATTTCTGTATATCATCAAACGGGATCTACCCCTATTTAAATCCTTCTGCCAAGACTTTAGGTATACAATGGAAAGATCGCGTAACTCAGCAGGAAAAAGGATTCATGTTTGAGAACCAATATTCTACGCTTACCTATATGGAAGACGGAAATGAAACCCGTAAGATGAGCGAAACGGAAACTTCTGAAGAAAATGCAGAAAAGCCTGTACGATGGGTGGCTTTTAAAAATCAGTATTTTAGTGCCATCTTAATTGGTTATGACATGTTTACTGATGCGCATTTTAAAAGTACTCAAGAGGCTGAAGGCAGTGGCTTCTTAAAGGATTATACGGCTACGATGGAAATTCCGTTTGATCCATCAGGCAAAAAAGATATAACATTGCAATATTATTTTGGTCCTAATCAATACCGTCTTTTACAAAGTATGGATAAATATAGTTCAGATGGAAGCGAATTAGGATTAGAAAATTTAGTATATCTAGGATGGCCGATTTTTAAATGGATCAACCGTTACTTTACAATTTATGTATTTGACTGGCTGAGTCAACTTGGTTTGCCAATGGGAATTGTTCTGTTGCTTATCACCATTTTGCTGCATATTATAGTGTATGTACCTCGCAAACGAAGCTATATAAGTAGTGCCAAGATGCGTGTTCTTAAACCAAAAGTTGACGAAATAGCTCGTAAATATCCAAATCAAGAGGATGCAATGAAACGCCAACAGGAAACAATGGCTCTATACAGTATGTACGGAGTCAGTCCTATGGGAGGATGTTTACCAATGCTCGTACAGATGCCGATCTGGATTGCGATGTTCAACTTTGTCCCTAATGCAATTGAACTGCGCCAGCAAAGTTTTCTTTGGGCTGATGATCTTTCAACTTATGATGATATTATCAGCTGGTCAGTGAACTTACCCTTTATAGGTAATCATATAAGTCTTTTCTGTCTGTTGTTCTGCGCTACTAACTTGATTTATTCTCTCATGACAATGCGCATGCAGCGTGAAACAATGTCACAGGAACAAGCTGCACAAATGAAAGTAATGCAATGGATGATGATACTCATGCCAGTATTTTTCTTCTTTATGTTCAATAAATATTCTGCAGGACTCAACTATTACTACTTCGTATCATTGCTCATAGGAGCTTTATGCATGTGGTATTTGCGCAAAACAACTGACGATAAAAAACTTTTGGAAAAGTTAGAAGCCAATTATCGGGCAAACAAAAACAATCCGAATCGTAAAGTCAGCGGCATGGCTGCTCGTTTGGAAGCTTTGCAAAAGCGCCAGCAAGAAATTTTAGAAGAGCAGAAACGTCGCAACAACAAATAATGATTATAGGACTCTGATAAAAATAGAAATGAACGACTGTGCAACTCATTATTTAATGATAATGATTGTGCAGTCGTTTTTATACATAAAAAATCTTGGATTAATCAAAAAATTATGTTTCACAAACGGTTAATAGTGCAAATAATCAGTCTCCTAATTCTGGGACAAGGAGCTAACGCACAACAAAAAACTCCAGAAATGATTTTAAAAAATGAAGTTCCAGCAGGAACTAGTCAGCTGACTCCTGAGGCCCTATGGGCTATGGGAAGAGTGGGATCACTTGTCGTTTCTCCCGACGGTAAGACAGGTGTATATACGGTCGGTTACTATTCAATAAAAGAAAATAAAGGACACACCGTACTCTACCTTATAGATTTGAAAACCAAACAATCAAAATTACTTACACAGAGCGACAAAAACGAAACAAATCCAGCATTTTTACAGAATGGAGAAAAAATCGCTTTTTTAAGTAACGAAAGTGGTTCTTCCCAAGTGTGGATTATGAATACTGACGGTAGTGAACGTAAGCAACTTTCACATGAATCAAAGGATATAAGTGGTTTCGCTTTTTCACCAGATGAGCGTAAGGTAATACTTATCATGGAAGTCCCCTCAACATCCTCAATACAAGCAAACGATGCAGATTTACCTAAGGCAACCGGGATGGTTATCAATGATCTAATGTATAAACATTGGGACCAATATGTTAAAAGCATTCCACACCCTTTTATAGCAGATTTTTCAGAAAATCAGATTACACAAGCTTACGACATACTGGCTGGTGAACCATATGAATGTCCAATGCTACCATTTGGCGGCATTGAACAATTAGCTTGGAGCCCCGATTCTAAATTCATAGCATATACATGTCGCAAAAAAGTGGGAAAGGATTATGCAATCAGTACAGATAGTGATATCTACCTATACGACATAACGACTAAAAATACTCGCAACCTTTGCAAGCCAGAAAATTATCAGGCCCCATCTGTCAAGGCAGACATGTCTTTGTCTCAGCAAGCGGTAAATCACCAATCAGAAGATTATAATGTGGGATATGATCAGAATCCTCAATTCTCACCAGATGGACAATATATAGCGTGGTTAAGTATGGCTCGTGATGGCTATGAAAGCGATCGTACTCGCCTTTGCGTTTATCGTCTGTCCAACGGGAAAAAAACATATGTAACAGAAGATTTTGAAAGCGGAGTTGACGGTTTTGTTTGGGGTAAAAACTCCAAAGAACTTTACTTCACAGGATGTTGGCATGCCCGTGTGCAAATTTATAAGACCGATTTTAGCGGAAAAGTTAAACAACTGACAGATCACGTATGTGATTATGCATTATGCGACATAAGCCCAGATGGTAAAACACTTTTCGCCACACGTCACAGCATTAGTCAAGCTGATGAGATTTATAGTCTATCAACTTCAGGGAATAAGTTAATTCAATTAACTGATGAGAATAGAGATTTCTATAACAAAATCAAAATGGGTGAAGTCAAAGAACGCTGGGTTAAAACCGTTGATAACAAAAAGGAATTATGCTGGGTAATTTATCCGCCGATGTTTGACCCTAATAAAAAATACCCGACTTTGCTTTATTGCGAGGGTGGGCCACAATCACCTGTCAGTCAATTTTGGAGCTATCGTTGGAATTTCCAGGCTATGGCAGCTCAAGGATATATTATTATTGCCCCCAACCGTCGTGGTCTACCTGGCTTTGGAATGGAATGGCTCGAATCTATCAGTGGAGATTATAATGGGCTTTGCATGAAAGATTATCTAGCTGCCATTGACGATATTTGTCAAGAACCATATGTTGACCGTAATCGATTGGGATGCGTTGGTGCCAGTTTTGGTGGATACAGTGTATATTGGTTAGCCGGTCATCATAACAAGCGATTCAAATGTTTTATTGCTCATGATGGTATTTACAATACACAGCAGCAGTATGTTGAAACAGAAGAAATGTGGTTCCCTAATTGGGACATGGGATGCGCACCTTGGACAGAAGAAGGCAGAAAAGCACCTGTGTTTACAGATTCACCTCATCTCTCTGTTGACAAATGGGATACGCCCATACTTTGCATTCATGGACAGAAAGACTTTCGTATCGAATATACTCAAGCTGAATCAGCTTTCAATGCAGCACGTATGCGAGGAATTCCAGCGCAATTATTATTATTGCCGGACGAAAATCACTGGGTGCTTCAACCACAGAATGCAATACTCTGGCAACGAACATTTTTCCGTTGGTTGGATAAATGGCTGAAAAAATAAGCGTGAAATTCAAACTAAAGTAATCATATAAAACTAATCATATGACAGTAACACAAAAAATTCAAAAAAAGCTTAGTGACAGCCCAGCTGCAAGGTGGACTGCTTTAGCCATCGTATCATTTACAATGATGTGTGGTTACTTCATTACGGACGTAATGTCTTCTCTTGAGGTAATGCTCACAACTCCCGCGGCTCAAGGTGGGCTGGGGTGGTCCAGTTCAGAATATGGCTTTTTTTCCGGATCTTATGGGTACATTAACGTATTCTTGTTAATGCTTTTTTTCGGAGGTATTATTCTGGACAAATGCGGTATTCGCTTTACTGGTATAATGAGTTGCGCTTTAATGTTAGGTGGAGCTCTTATCAAATGGTATGCGCTTGCTTCTGACTTTGGCACAGCAACTTTTATGGGCTACCATATGCAAGTTATTGTGGCGAGTTTGGGATTTGCCATCTTCGGTATGGGAGCAGAAATTACAGGAATTACAGTTTCTAAAGTTATTATCAAATGGTTCACGGGACATGAAGTTGCTTTAGCCATGGGCTTACAAGTTGCTATGGCACGTCTCGGTACAGCAGCTGCATTAGGATGCAGTCTGCCTATGGCACGAGCTGTGGGGAGTGTTTCTTTTCCCGTCCTCTTTGGTGCCATTTGTCTTTGTGTTGGTCTGTTAGCATATTTAGTATACTGCGTAATGGATAAAAAACTGGACCAGTCAGTAGAAGCCGTCGAAGAAAATAAAGAAGAAGGCTTTCAACTTAAAGATTTAAAACTCATCTTTACCAATCGGGGGTTCTGGTTAATCACGCTGCTTTGTCTCATGTTCTACGCAGGTGTTTTTCCATTCCTTAAATTTGCCACAAAACTGATGATTGCAAAATACCATGTAGAACCTGGTTTAGCAGGTCTTATTCCTGCCATGCTACCATTCGGCACAATTTTGCTGACTCCAGTGTTCGGTTCACTTTACGACCGCATCGGTAGAGGAGCAACACTAATGCTGATCGGATCAATAATGCTTACCATTGTTCATCTGCTTTTTGCAATGCCTGTTCTTAATGTATGGTGGTTTGCCATTATTGTTATGATTGTATTAGGTATTGCATTTTCGTTGGTTCCTTCCGCAATGTGGCCATCAGTACCTAAAATAATTCCAATGAAACAATTGGGTTCAGCCTATGCCATCATCTTCTATATCCAAAATATTGGTCTTTCTATGGTTCCTTTACTTATTGGATGGGTTATTGAAACTTACTCAACAAGTACAACTCCCCAAGGAATCACGTATGACTATACCGTGCCAATGCTTATCTTTGCAGCATTCGGAGCAGTAGCTATTGGAATTGCCATCATGCTAAAAAAAGAAGATGCTCAAAAGGGTTATGGACTTGAAGAAAGCAACATAAAAAAATAAAACTAGTTTTACACGCTTTTGTGTATTAAAATAAAGAGCCCTTCTCATTTGAATAACGAGAAGGGCTCTTTATTTTTTATCATGCACTTGTATAGACAAATCTTCTTAAAATGAATTTTAATATGACCTTGTCAGCAGAAGTAATAAAAAGTCCCTTTTACAAAATAATGAATCCCACCTTGTGCTTTTTATGTCCCATCTAATTTATCGTTGGCTTCTGCCAATATACTCAGGAATGAGAAACTATAGCAATTACCTGCAATATAGATTCAGGATTCTCTATTGCTATTTTATCCCCAAACTTCACTTACAGACCTAAAAAAATTAGGTGCCTCTTATAAAAATGTAGCAGCACAACTTATAAGAGACACCAAACTTTTATATAACAAAGCCGTTATTGAACTTTCTATCTGCTTAGATATTCATCAACCTTTTTCGCAACTTGATGTGCATTAGCCATTGCTTTAACTACGAGTGAGGCACCACTAGCCGCATCACCAGCAACAAACACACCTTCAGGCAATTGGGGATGTTGCGGACGAATAAATCCCATGGCAAGCAATACCATATCGCAAGGGATGATTTCGGTTTTTCCACTACGTATCATGGTAGGTCGTTCTCCGTCTTTTGGTTCGGTCCAACTTATCTCTTCTACCTCAGCGCCAGTTACACAACCATCCTTACCTATGAAGCGATTCGTATTAAGCAACCAACGACGATTGCAACCTTCTTCATGTGAAGACGTGGTTTTAAGCACAACCGGCCATTGCGGCCACGGTGTTTGTGGATTATTTCCTACAGGAGGCTTGGGCATGATTTCAATCTGCGTTACATCCAAACAACCTTGGCGACGTACTGTCCCGATGCAATCCGAACCGGTATCACCCCCTCCGATAACCAAAACCCGCTTATTCTTACCACTAATACGCTGATCCTCAGAAAAAGAATGTCCGGCTAGTACTTTATTCTGTTGTGACAAGAGATCAAGGGCTAAATAAATACCATTCAAGTCTCGCCCGGGAATATCAAGATCTCGAGCAACAGGAGTTCCCGTTGCAATAACATACGCATCAAAACCAGATGGGAGATGCTGTATATCAACCTGTTGATTGCAGCAAAAAATTACTCCCTCTTTTTTCATAATGTTAAGACGGCGATCAATTATTGCCTTATTAAGTTTGAAATTAGGGATTCCATAACGAAGAAGACCACCAGGAAGTTCTTCTTGCTCAAACACTGTTACTAAATAACCCATTTTATTAAGACGGTTAGCAGTAGCCAGTCCGGCAGGTCCCGAACCAATCACAGCAACTTGATGGCCGTTACGCTTGGGTTCGGAAATATGTATGTAGCTCTCAATAAAAGCTCTTTCAGCTATGGCACATTCATCTTCACGATTGGTTGTGGGTTCTCCACACGAAAGGTTAAGAACACAGCTCTTTTCACATAAGGCAGGACAAACGCGTCCTGTAAACTCCGGAAAATCATTGGTTTGCTCTAATATGCGATAAGCTAATTCCCAATCTCCCTTGTATAGGGCATCATTCCACTCAGGAATCTTGTTACCCAACGGACAAGCCCAGTGGCAAAATGGCACACCGCAATCCATACAACGACTAGCCTGCTCCTGACGATCACGTGAATTAAGAGTTTGCTCAACCTCACCATAATCGTGTATTCTGTCTTGTACATCTCGATAACCAGCCTCTTTGCGAGGTATCGTTAAAAATGCTTTAGGATTTCCCATTATTATATATGGTTTTTCTGTTATTCCTATTATTAAATATCTTTCCAAAGATTGTCAATTCGTTCTTTGAGTTGACGGTTCTTTTCATCCTGCAATACCTTTTTATACTCAATCGGAATGACTTGAATGAACTGACTAATATGATGGTTCCAATCATCCAATATTGTGCGAGCAATATGTGAGCCTGTATGAACCCAATGCTGATGGAGTAACTCATGAAGTTCTCTTTGACTACTACGATCTTCTACTAGGCTCAATTCAACCATTTCCATATTGCAAAAGTAATCAAACGTATGATCAGGATCCCAAACATAAGCGATACCGCCACTCATACCTGCAGAGAAATTACGCCCGGTTTTTCCTAATACGACAACCCGTCCACCAGTCATATATTCACAACAATGGTCACCGGTTCCTTCAATTACGGCAATTGCTCCAGAATTTCTAACAGCAAATCGTTCACCAACCTGGCCGTTAATATACATTTCACCAGAAGTGGCACCATAAAGACCAGTATTGCCGGCAATGATATTTTCTTGCGGATTAAATGCCGAACGCATCGGAGGAAGAATGGAGATCTTACCTCCACTTAATCCCTTGCCAAAATAATCGTTTGCCTCACCTTCAAGCCTGAAATTTAATCCCGAAGTAAGAAATGCTCCAAAGCTCTGGCCTGCAGATCCTTTGAATTTAATGTTTATGGTAGAATCCGGCAATCCTTGTTCACCATAACGTGAAGCTATTTTTCCAGAAATCATAGTTCCCACTGCACGATCCGTATTTTTTATGGTATATTCGGCAGAAATTTCCTGACCACTTTCCAAACCCGAAGCAATGTCATGCAAAATTTCTTCATCTTTTACATGTTCCAAAATCTGGAATGGACGGTGATCAAAATGTAAGTCACCTTCTTCACGATATAACAGTCTATCAAAATTAATGGTATGCTGTTTATCCGTGGTAAAAGGACGAGTAATTATGAGATCAGTGCGACCGATAATGTCGTCAAAAGATTTAAAGCCCATTTCTGCCAAATACTCACGTACTTCCTGTGCAAGAAAGCGGAAATAATTAACCAAATACTCAGCGCGCCCTCTAAAACGTTTACGCAGTTCCGGATTTTGCGTAGCAACACCTACCGGACAAGTATTTGTATTACATTTCCGCATCATCACGCATCCTAACACAATGAGCGGAAGAGTTCCGAATGAAAATTCATCGGCACCAAGTATGGCCATGATTATAACATCATGGCCAGTTTTTATTTGACCATCAGTTTGTAAACGCACTCGAGCACGCAAACCATTTTTCACTAATGTCTGTTGCGTTTCAGACAACCCGATTTCAGGTGAAATACCGGCAAAGCGCATAGAAGATGCGGGAGAAGCTCCCGTTCCTCCTTCAGCTCCCGAGATAACAATTAAGTCCGCCTTGGCTTTAGCCACACCAGCAGCAATGGTACCAACACCACTTTCGGCAACCAACTTAACACTAATTGCAGCTGCAGGATTGATATTCTTTAAATCATAAATCAGTTGCGCCAAATCCTCTATTGAATATATATCATGATGAGGTGGGGGAGAAATGAGTGATATACCTGGAATACTATGACGTGTCTTTGCTATAACCTCATTCACCTTGAAACCTGGGAGTTGTCCCCCCTCGCCAGGCTTGGCCCCTTGTGCAACCTTAATTTGAATTTCTTCTGCATTAACCAAATATTCCGCAGTAACCCCAAAACGTCCAGATGCAATCTGCTTGGTTTTACTAGAAAGGGATACTCCGTTAACAGTTTCATGAAAACGCTCACTGTCCTCACCACCTTCACCTGTATTACTACGTGATCCCAACTGATTCATTGCTAAAGCTATGGCTTCATGAGCTTCTTTACTTAAAGCACCAAAACTCATAGCTCCTGTAACAAAACGTTTGACTATGCTTTCTACAGGTTCAACCTGATTAATATCAATAGGATGTGAAACACGTTTGAAATCAAAAAAATCACGAATAAATATCGGATTATCCTTATGATCCACCAAATTCGCGAACTCTTTATACTTTTTATAGCTACCCAAGCGTGTTGCTAACTGCAAGGTTGAAATGGTTTCTGGATTCCATGCATGCTTTATACCATCTTTCCGCCAAGCAAACAAGCCTTTATTATTTAAGAAATTTGTATCATCCTCATTCGAAGGAAAATATGCCTTATGATGAAAAGCGATGGCATCCTTTGCTATTTGTTCTAATCCGATACCACCAATGGTTGAAATTTCTGTACCGAAATATGTACGTAATAAAGTTTCACTCAAACCAATACTTTCAAAGATTTGTGCACCACGATAGGAACGGATCGTGGAAATACCCATCTTTGACATAATTTTATAAAACCCTTTACATACGGCCTTAATATAATTTTTTTCAGCGGTTTTGTAATCTTCTTGTATTTTCCGATTCTTAACTAAGTCACTTATAACGGCAAAGACCATATAAGGATTAATTGCAGACGCGCCATATCCTAACAATAAAGCAGCGTGCATGACTTCTTTTATTTCGCCGCTCTCTACAATCAATGCAGTTTGAACACGCTTTCCGACATTTATAAGGTGATGGTGCACGGCACTCACAGCCAACAAAGAGGGAATAGCGACATGTTTGGCATCAATATCTCGATCCGAAAGAATAATATAATTATAGCCGCGATCAACACTTTCTGCAGCTTTTTGACAAAGATAATCAATAGCTTGTTTAAGTCCTTCTGCTCCCTTGTCGTATTCAAAAAGTATAGGAAGACGTATAGGATTAAAACCTTTGTAACGTATATTACAAAGAATATCAAGCTGTGTGTTATTAAGCACAGGATGCGGTAAACGGATCATCTTACAATTACTAGCATCCGGAGTCAAGATATTGCTTCCTACTGTTCCAATGTATTCAGTAAGTGACATAACCAATTGCTCACGGATCGGATCGATAGCAGGATTTGTAACCTGTGCAAACTGCTGACGGAAATAATTAAAAAAGATTTGTGGCTCCTCGCTAAATACCGCTAATGGTGTATCATTTCCCATAGCCGCCACAGGTTCTGAACCATTGACACACATGGGAGCAATGGTTTTATCTATGTCTTCCTGACCAAATCCAAAAGCATGAAGTTTGATTTTATAATCTTCTATATCATTATTTATCTTACGCCCGCTTTTCAATGTTTCCAACTGAATTCGATGCGTGCTAAGCCATTCTCCATAAGGATGCTCTGAAGATAACTTATTCTTTATTTCTCCATCATAATAAATTTTACCCTCTAATGTATCAACCAACAAAATCTTTCCAGGTTCTAAACGTCCTTTCTTAACGACTTTTGCATCGTCAAATTTCATTACTCCGACTTCACTTGCGACAACCATAGTACCATCAGATGTAATCACATAGCGAGCCGGACGCAAACCATTTCGGTCAAGCATTCCTCCAGCATATCTACCGTCGCTGAAAAGCAACGCGGCAGGGCCATCCCATGGTTCCATTAAAATGGAATAATATTCATAAAAAGCTTTTAATTCATCACTAATAGGATTGAGGTCATTAAAACTTTCAGGAACTAAGATGGACATAGCTTTAGGTAAACTCAGCCCACTCATAACTAAGAACTCAAACACATTATCAAGGGAAGCTGAATCACTCATGTTAGGCTGGATGATGGGGGTAATATTTTTTATATCACCCAACAAGCCTGAAGAAAGTACAGATTCTCGAGCCTTCATCCAGGCACGATTACCGCGTACCGTGTTTATCTCACCATTATGGGCCAATAATCTAAAAGGCTGAGCTAATGACCAAGTAGGGAAAGTATTCGTAGAAAAACGAGAATGTACAAGGGCTAATCCACTTGTAAAAAACTGATCCTGCAAGTCTGGAAAATATTGACGAACTTGCAAACTAGAAAGCATGCCTTTGTAAATTATATGCGTTGCACTAAGCGATACTATATAAAAATCATTATAACTACGCCCTTTATTTTCAATCCTTTTACGCATCAAATAAAGTTTGCGCTCTAGTTCATCCTGCGATAGGGGAATATCAGAAACAACAAATATCTGTTTAATATCTGGTTCCGTCTCTTGCGCAGTTTCACCTAACACATTACTGTTCGTTGGAACTTTACGCCAAGACATTATATTAAGTCCCAACGCAGCTGCTTCTTCTTCAAAAATTTCTTCTAGATTTTGTTCTAATTCAAAATTCTTTGGAAAAAATACCAACCCTGTTCCATAAGTACCTTTTTCCGGCACAGGTATTCCTTGTAACAAGATAAACTCATGTGGAATCTGTAACAAAATACCCGCACCATCACCTGTTTTTTTATCAGCACCTTCAGCTCCACGATGACGCATGTTTTCAAGAATAAGCAATGCATTGTCAACTAATTGATGTGACTTTATACCTTTTATATTGACAACCATGCCAACACCACAAGCATCATGTTCATATGAAGCATTGTATAATCCGTTCTCTCTCATATAGCTATTAGCTTGATCTATCATTTCATTTTCAACTCATGCAAAAATACGGAAAATAAATCAAATAGATAACTTTTGTACAGAGAAAACATTTTTTTCTATACAAAAAGCACAATTAAGCACAAAAAGGATATCCTTTTTGCAATTCACTAATCTCTTACAGTTCAACATACTCAGTTTAAATTATACTGAACATGCAGAACTAATCTTTATAGCGTGTTCCTCTTTTTATAGTTTTAATAATTGATTTATTAAAACTTTCACTCTTCTTGATGAATTCATTATGCAATCTGGATATATCCCGAAATCGTTCAACGAAAATTTGAAAAATATTTTCTTTAGGACTTGTTTCAAAAAAATCGGGGTTAATCAGCATATTAATCCCTTGTTTTTTCAACTCGATATTTATTTCTTTTCCCGTTAATATGGGCTCGCCATCACAATGTGCTTCACCACTATGCTCTCTATAAATCTTAATTTTTTTTGATCTGAACATTTTAATATGGCTGTTATGATCCAACGTCTTATTAAAAAGTTGTATTGCAATTTGTGGTGCTTCAATTGCATTAAACGGCTCCATAATAATAACATCAAACAAGCCATCTTCCATGGAAGCTTTCGGAGCAATATACGCGTTGTTTCCATATTGAGAAGCATTGGCACATGCTATTAAAAATGCATCGAAATGTTGAGTGCCATCTTCATTTTCAATTACATAAGTTTCCGGCTTATATTTTAAGCCTTCTTTTAATGTATTTTCTAAATAAGAAAGCAATCCTCGCCGCTCAGAAGATGCAAATTTAAAACTAACAAACGCATCAAATCCAACGCCGCATGTACAAAAAAACGGTTGACCATCTATCAACCCATAGTCCAGTTTACGAACGACATATTTATTTATTATGTCTATCGCTTGTTCAGGATTCATCGGAATATGTAAATGTCTTGCCAAACCATTTCCCGATCCAAAAGGAATTATTCCTAAGACTGCATCAGTGTGCACCAAAGTTCTTGCTACCTCATTGATTGTTCCGTCCCCCCCCACAGCAACAATAATATTTTTTTTTTGACTAACTGCATTTATAGAAAGTTCAGAAGCATGACCAGCATATTGCGTATATACTATATCATAATCAAAAGCGCTCAAATTCAAACGATCATGAATAAGAGCCCCCAAATTAGCTTTCCCTTTGGTTCCTGAAATCGGATTTATAATAAATAAAATGCTTTGTTTATTCATACTCTATAAATTCATATACAAATATAGAATTTAAATAAACGATTCTAACGACAATAAAAGGTTTTTTTCGGTCATTGATAATTTTCAGCACTTATTCTTTTATTTTCATTCTAAAATCACTAACTTTGCAAAATAGTTAAAAAGCCTTATGGCATAAATTCGTGTGAAATTACCATACAAACAATTATGGGCATATTACAAGACAGATTAGCAAAATACACTCTTCCTCAACAATATATGAAACAAGGAGTGTATCCCTATTTTCGTGAAATTGACGGAAAACAAGGAACAGAAGTCGACATGGATGGGCAAAAAGTCCTTATGTTTGGATCAAATGCATATACAGGTCTGACTGGCGATGAGCGTATCATTGAAGCTGGCATCAAAGCCATGAAAAAATATGGAGCTGGATGTGCGGGCTCGCGTTTTCTTAACGGAACATTAGATTTGCATGTGCAATTAGAAAAAGAATTAGCCAAATTCGTAGGAAAAGATGAGGCACTATGCTTTTCTACAGGTTTTACAGTAAATTCGGGTGTAATTGCTTGCTTAACCGGTCGAGAGGACTACATAATTTGTGATGACCGTGATCATGCTTCTATAGTTGATGGAAGAAGATTATCTTTTTCAACAAGTCTCAAGTACAAACACAATGACATGGAAGACTTGGAACGTCAACTCCAAAAGTGCAAACCAGAATCGGTCAAATTAATTGTAGTAGATGGTGTATTTTCAATGGAGGGCGATTTGGCAAACCTGCCAGAAATAATCAAACTGAAGCATAAATATAACACAACTGTCATGGTTGATGAAGCCCATGGTATTGGCGTTTTTGGAAATCAGGGTAGGGGAGTTTGTGATTATTTTGGATTAACAGACGAAGTGGACTTAATCATGGGTACGTTCAGTAAGTCACTTGCGTCAATTGGTGGATTCATTGCTGCAGACTCTTCTATTATAAATTGGTTGCGCCATAATGCCCGCACTTATATTTTTAGTGCATCAAATACCCCCGCTGCAACTGCTGCAGCTTTAGAGGCACTGCACATAATTCAAAAAGAGCCATGGCGTATTCAAGCTTTATGGGATGTAACAAATTATGCACTACAAAGATTCCATGAAGAAGGATTTGAAATAGGCGATACAAAATCACCAATTATCCCCTTATATGTAAGAGATGTTGAAAAAACTTTCTTGGTAACAAAAATGGCATTTGATGCTGGAGTATTTATCAATCCAGTTATACCTCCGGCTTGTGCACCACAAGATACCCTCGTAAGAGTTGCACTAATGGCAACTCATACTAAGGAACAAGTAGAACGTGCTGTAATAGCTCTAACCAAGATATTTAAGGAATTAGAAATTATAAAATAAAAACGGTATCCCCTTCAGGAAGAAACTTGGAGGGGATACATTTTTTATTTTATAATAAGAGCTTATACGTATCATAACATATGCCCCTGCCACCGAATCCCTGTTTTTGAAACAACAATCCATTATTCAAAAATAAACCATTTTGCTCAGTAGAAACACCAAAATCAAAATAGCGAAAACGGGATTTTGCAGAGTCAATCATCCAATTAAAAAGGAAATCTAAGGCATTAAATTTAAAGCCGACATCGCTCGACGCAATATATTGACAATGCATAACCAAATCTGTCTCATATGCAACCACTCCAGCAAGAATCTCCTGTTTATATTTATCAAATATGATATATAGTTTAATATCACGTGAATTCTTATGCTGCAAATAGCTAATTTCTTCATATGTATGAACAGGACTAGTGTTATGTCTCTCACTCAATATATTACACAATAGCTTCCAATAAGATTTCCATAATTGGGGATTTTCAGAAGCATCACAAACAGATAATTCCAATCCATTACTTTCCATTGCTTTTTTTATTTTACGCAAACGCAAAGCTGAAAAAGGTATTGAATTATTCAAATCAATCACTGATGATATCGATCTACTATACAAGTTAAAACCGTTTACATACAACCAATACAAATCTTCTTGGGAAGGATATTTATGATAAATATAAGGAATTGGTTTATAATAGAATTCAGTAATACCATTGCGTCTCAAGAAGCCAAGGCTTTTGTTCAACATTTCGCTTACTTGATCATATTCTGTATTTGGTAATATCACCAATCCACCGTAGGTCAACCCATTATGAGAACTTGCTATGCCGTTTTTAACATCAACTGTAATCGGAAAGACACCGCACATATGATGTTTGCTGTTATAAAAAACTAAAGACAAGTCTTTAAACTTGTCTTTATGATAATCCATATAAGAGCGTCTAATTAGAAAGGTTCCGTTCTTGCTCTTATCTACAAAAGAATCCCAAAAACTAACCAAATCCGTTGAATAAATCTCTAAGTAAACCATTCTAAATAAAAAGTCTCAACTCACTATTAAATATAATATCAATTCTTACAATTCAAAATCACAGTATCCTTTGATCAAAGTTCTGCAATTATATGTTGATGCCATAACTTCACCATATGCTCCTGCACTCTCAATTACTATATAATCTCCTCGTTTACTTTCCGGTAATTGTATTCCCTTTGCAAAGACATCACTACTTTCACAAATCGGTCCAACGACATCATACACTTCACTATTCTGTTTTGTAGAAGTTATATTAAGAATTTTATGTTTGGATTGATACAAAGCCGGTCGAATTAAATCTGTAAATCCTGCATCCACTATTAGGAAATTTTTCTTGCTTCCTTTTTTTACGTATAAAACTTTTGTAACCAGAGTTCCCATTTGGCCAACAATTGAACGACCTAATTCGAAATGCAAACTTTGTTTAGGAGAAAGACGAATGTTACGCTCAAATATGGAAAAATAAGATCTAAAATCTGGTATTAAGGCTGATTCCGGCTCATCATAATTAATACCTAATCCTCCTCCTACATTTATATTTTGTATAGGAATCTTTTTCTGTATATCTTCTACGATATTAGAAATCTGCATGCACAAATTCTCAAAGACTTCCATATTTGTAATTTGCGATCCTATATGAAAATGCAATCCTACAAATGCAACAGATTGCAGACTTTGTGCCTTCTCTATAATTTTAGGAAGATCATTTACGGAAATGCCAAATTTATTCTCTTCTAACCCTGTTGTAATCTTCTCATGAGTATGAGCATCCACGTTGGGATTAACCCGAATAGCAACATTTGCGATTTTTCCTTTTCGCTGAGCTATATCATTGATTACCTCTAACTCAGGAAGGCTTTCAACATTAAAGCATGCTATATTATAGTCTAAAGCTAACTCTATCTCCCAATCACATTTCCCAACTCCTGCATATACAATTTTAGAAGGATCAAATCCAGCTTCTACGCACGCTCGAATTTCTCCTCCACTAACACAATCTGCTCCAAGACCTGCTTTAGCAATTATAGACAGAATTTCCTTTTTGGCATTGGCTTTAACTGCATAATGTACACAAAACTGAGGATTGTGTTGAGTTTCACTTATTATTGCATTTAATGTACTTTTTAATAGGGCCGTATCATAAAAATAAAAAGGAGTTTGTATTTTGTCTATTTTATTTGTTGAAATCATGACATTCTAATTAAAAAGTTTACAACTTAGTGCCTGTAATAAATTCTTTTTATCTGTTTTTCTAATGAGGAATGAGATATTATGATCACTTCCACCATAAGAAATCATTCTTACAGGAATTTTTTCTAAAGCAGAGGTCACAAGACTTTCAAAGCCGATATTACCCCACTGTAAATCTCCTACTACACAAACGATACACATATCGTGGTCAACGACTACCGTTCCATATTTTTTTAACTCATCAACGATCTGCACCAAATGACTTGTATTATCAATACTTAATGAAACACCGACCTCCGACGTCGTAACCATGTCGACTGGAGTTTTGTATGTTTCAAATATTTCAAATACCTTCCTCAAAAAACCTGTAGCTAGCAACATCCTGCTACTTACGATTTTTATAGCTGTGATATTATCTTTTGCTGCAACAGCTTTTATACAACCTTTTTCTATTTTATTATTTATAATAGTTCCAGGCGCACTAGGATCCATTGTATTTAAAAGTTTAACAGGCACACCAGCATAGCGAGCCGGTTGAATGCAAGTGGGATGCAAAATCTTTGCCCCAAAATAAGCCAATTCCGCTGCTTCTTCAAAATTCAATTGCCTAACTGGAGACGTGTGATCAACAATGCGAGGATCATTATTATGCATCCCGTCAATATCGGTCCATATCTGAATTTCATCAGACTTCAATACCGCTCCAATAATACAAGCCGTATAATCAGAACCACCTCGCTGCAAATTAGAAACTTCTCCAGTATAGTCCCTACAAATAAATCCTTGTGTTATATATAAATCATATCCGGCATTTGCATTTAAAAAGTTGCTTAACTTCTCCTTAATATATGACATATCCGGCTCTTCATTTTCATTTAATTTCATATAATCTAATGCCGGAATCAGTAATGCCTTCACGCCATTCTCGAGAAGATAATTAGTAATCAAATTTGTACTAATTATCTCACCTTGTGCAACGATATATTTATGTTCCCGTTCACCAACTTCTTTATTTGAAAAAGAACGCAATAAATCAAAAATTTCGGCCAACAACTTTTTTGATTTCTGAATAGTTTTATCTTCTGAATACAATTCTAAAACATGCGATTCATATTTTCGTTGCAATTGATTGATAATATTATTTGCCGCCTCAGAATTTTTCCTACTAAAATAATCTGCAATTTCTATTAAAGAATTAGTTGTTCCGCTCATAGCAGAAAAAACAACAATTTTAGGCTGACCGTCAGCTATTAAATTTGAAACACTTTTTATCCTTTCAGGAGACCCAACAGATGTTCCACCAAATTTTAATACTTTCATATCTTAATTATTTATCTTGTTTTTCTTCCAATTTTCCATCATGACATTCGTACACAACCCCAGGGTAATCAACTAACAATGACAAATTATGAGTTGACATAATTATTGTTGTTCCCTGTTCGCTAATTTTGCGCAAAATATCCATTACTACGGCACTTGATTCACTATCTAAATTCCCTGTAGGTTCATCGGCCAATATAATTCGAGGATTATTAAGTAATGCTCGAGCTATTGAAACCCTCTGCTGTTCGCCTCCACTTAACTCATGTGGAAAACTACTTATTTTTTCTTCCATTCCGACCATACTTAGAACTTCATTAATCCTATTTTTTCGTTCTTGTTTTTTCCATTTTACAGACTTCAAAACAAAATTAAGATTTTCATATACGGTTCTATCAGATAACAACTGGAAATCCTGAAATACAATACCTATTTTTCGTCTTAACTCTTGTACCTTGCTCTTCTTTATTTTATTCAGATTATAATCTAGAATTTCAGCGTTTCCTGATTCAACAGGAACTTCTGCATACAATGTCTTTAAAAATGTACTTTTTCCTGTACCAACCTTACCGGTCAAATAGATAAATTCGCCCTCATCTGCATGAAAATTCACGTTAGACAAGACAGTTTTTCTATCGCGTGAAATACTTATATTCTCAATATTGATCAGCATGGCAAAAATATTTAATGTTTTATCCAATTAGGATTATGTCGACTTTCTAACTCCTGAGCTAAATTTTCTATACGTAAATTCTTCTCCGCCAATAAAACGATCAAATGATACAACAAATCTGCTCCTTCGTAAACAAGCCGCTCATTTGTCCCATTTACTGCCTCAATAACAGTTTCTAGAGCCTCCTCTCCTACTTTTTGAGCTATTCTATTTATACCATCCTTAAACAAGGATGTCGTATATGAGTTCTCTGGCATTTTTTGTTTCCTGTCATTAATAAAATCCTGCAATTCACTTAAGAAAGCCAACGCATTTCTTTCATTATTTTCTCCCCAGCAGGTATCTGTGCCTTTATGACAAACCGGTCCTTCAGGTTTAACAAAAATCAACAAGGCGTCATTATCACAATCGCACTTTATTTCTTTTAAATGCAAGTAATTCCCACTTGTTTCACCTTTTACCCATAAACAATTTCTACTCCTACTAAAAAAGGTTACTTTCTTCGTTTGAAGCGTCTGTTCATATGCATCCTTGTTCATGTATCCCAACATAAGGACCTTTCTAGTATCTATATCCTGTATTATTGCAGGAATTAAACCGTTTCCCTTTTCAAAATCTATTTTCATTTTACAATCGAACATTTATGTTTTTAGAAAGCAAATAATGCTTTAATTTGTCTATATTAATTTTATCATAATGAAAAGTACTTGCAGCCAATGCAGCATCGGCTTTCCCCACCACAAATGCGTCATAAAAATCTTGACTACACCCTGCGCCTCCAGATGCTATAATAGGAACAGAAAGGCTGTTTGACAAAACAGATAATGCAGCGTTAGCATAGCCATGTTTTACCCCATCATGATCTATACTCGTAAACAGAATTTCCCCTGCACCTCGTTCAACAACTTCCCTCGCCCAATCATACAAACGTCTTCCCGTATTTTCTTTTCCACCTTTAGAATAGCAAAGCCATTCGCCCGATAACGGATCTTGCTTGGCATCTATGGCAACGACGCATGCTTGTGATCCAAAGCGTGTTGAAATCTGATTGATCAGTTGGGGGTTTTTCAATGCAGCAGAATTTATACTAATTTTATCCGCACCTGCTAAAAATAAATCTTCTGCATCTTCAACACTGCAAATTCCACCTCCAACCGTAAACGGGATAGAAATATTTTTAGCAATCTCAAAAACCAGTTCTTTTAAATTCTTTCGTTCTTCAATACTCGCAGTAATATCTAAAAATACAAGTTCATCGGCATGCATTTTATCATACTTGATCGCATAATCAACTGCATCACCTAACTCTTGTAAATTTTCAAAATTTGTTCCCTTTACCAATTTCTTATTCTTAACATCGAGGCAAGGAATTATTCTTTTTGCTAACATTTCAATTGAATCTATTTACTATTTCTGCAAGATTTATTCTTCCTTCATATATTGCCTTTCCTACAATAACATGCTGTATACCAATTTCCTGAAGTCTAAACAGATCTTCCAAAGAACTAACTCCCCCACTGGCAATCAAGATACATCCTGAACATTTATCCATAATTTTTTTGCACAAATCAATTGACGGTCCATTAAGCATTCCATCTCTTGAAATATCTGTACATAAAAACTTTTTTACTCCCACCTGAGCATAACTATTGATAAAAGAAAAAACATCTGTTTCTGCCGTTTCCTTCCAACCATTAATTTTAATTCTCTCATCTAAACAATCTGCCCCTAAAATAAAATATTCAGCTCCATATTGAGAAATCCATTCCCTCACTTTCAATGGATCTTTTACAGCAATACTTCCTAGTGTTACATAAGTTGCGCCACAATTCTTTACCAAATTTAAATCTGCTTCGCTTTTTATACCGCCCCCGAAATCCACCAATAAACCAGTTTGAGCCGCAATCTGTTCAAGAACTTTATAATTAACAACATGAGCAGAACGAGCTCCATCGAGATCCACCAAATGCAAGCGTTGAAATCCCAAGTCTTCGAATTTCTTGGCTACATCTATCGGAGACTTGGAATATACCTTACACTGCTCATAATTGCCATTAGATAAGCGTACACATTCTCCATTAATAATGTCTATTGCTGGTATAATTTCCATAATTAAAGTTCAATGAAGTTCCTCAATAATTGTTCACCACATTTTCCACTTTTTTCTGGATGGAACTGCGTGGCATAAAAATTATCCTTTTTAATTGCGGCAGAAAAGCAATTTATATAATCCGTCTCAGCTATTGTATATCGATTTACCGGCATATAAAAACTATGAACGAAATAAAAATAAGAATTGTCCGGGATATTTTGAAATAATTCGGACTTAGAATGACTAACATTATTCCATCCCATATGAGGTATCTTAAGACGAGAGCCATCTTCCAGAAAAAATTTTTTTACGACCTCTCCCTCCAATATATCTAAACACGCAGTATTCTTTTCTTCGCTTCTAGCTCCTAAAATCTGTAACCCTATACAAATCCCTAAGAAAGGTTGGGTCAAAGTTTGAAGGACCTGATCCAATTTAAATTCTTTCAAAAAGTTCATTGTCATCAAAGCCTCACTTTGACCTGGAAATATTACCTTATCCGCTTTTTTTATAGTTTCTATATCATTAGATAACGTGGCTTCAACACCTATACGGTGCAAAGCATTAATTACGGACAAGACATTCCCACCTTTATAATTAATTACAACTACGTTCATATATTGATTTCTGGAAAATCGTTTGTCACATGTATTCTAGGAACAAAGATAAAACAAAAAAATCGATGTACAAAAATAAATATCAAAAATCAAGAAAAAACACAAATACAGAAATAATTTGCAATAAAAAGTCGGCAAACGAGCCTTAAAATGCTTTGTTTGCCGACTTTTTTAAATATTAAGCACTTATTAGCGACCTCTTTTAAATGACTGCGTAACAGCTTTTACCCTCCGTATAAAGCGAAGACCAAACGTCACGCCTTTATATATAGCAAAAACTTGCTCTAAATATCCCGTAATTTGCCGAAAATGCCCTCCGCTTCCATTCTTCAAAGAACTTTGTTTTACTCTCTGAAGCATTGAATCCATCTGTTTCTGGGCTTCTCTTTTGTACTCCTCTCGCAGTATCAAAAGATCATCAAATGTCTGTATTTTCTTTTTTTTCATGACTATCACCATCATTATGATCTATTAATACTTTATTGGCAATAAAAGCCGCTAAAGGATTTAATATCAGGGATCTCCTCTTTATGTATATAAAGAATCCCAATGCCAGATACAAGACAAAGACTATCAACAATGCCAGTATTTTACTATCAAGGACAGATGCCAAATAGAACGTTAACATATATGATAGCAGTAGAAGTAGCACAGAACCCAGCAAGAAAAATATGAGAATTAAAATCAATAAGGCATAAAGCACAGTTAATTTACTTACTATATCGACCTGTATATATTTTTTTTGACAAGTCAAATACTGTTTAAAATCCCTTATCAATTCGTTTAGCAAATTCATATATAAATCAAGACTATAGATCGCCAATTTTGTGCAAGACAACACTACTATTAATCGCTGACAACTTTTAATTCATCTGCGATATCATCTACCAAATTTGACATTTCCTTATCATTCAGTTTGATACCACGTTTACGAATTGCTTCTGCGATTTTTGTTCTCATATCTGTTCCTTTTTCAGGCGCAAATAATATACCACAAGCAGCGCCAACAGCAGCGCCACCCAAAAAAGCTGCTAAAATACTTAATCCTTTCATATTAAATTCAATTTTTGATTAGACATCTCAAATATACAATTTTCTATGGATACGAAGAAACTTTTTCGAAATATTTTCGGTTTATTGACCTTATATCCCTTTTCTAAACACCATAAAAAAGGGATAAGTCAACCAAATCGACCTACCCCATTTTTTGTTAATAATTTTCAGCTTTTATTCGGAAATAACTCTGCGGATGATCGCAGACTGGACACGTATTTGGTGCATCTTTTCCGACTACAATATGACCGCAATTGCTGCACTGCCATATGCAATCACCATCTCTGGAGAAAACCAATTTTTGGTTTACATTTCCAATTAATTTACGGTAGCGTTCTTCATGTTCTTTTTCAATAGCTGCAACCATTTCAAATTTTGCAGCAATCTCCGTAAATCCTTCTTCACGTGCCTGTTTCGCAAAATTTGCATACATATCAGTCCATTCATAATTTTCACCAGCTGCTGCATCTTGCAAATTTTCCAAAGTTGATTTAATGCCGTCATTCAAATACTTAAACCAAATTTTGGCATGTTCCTTCTCATTATTAGCTGTTTCCTCAAAAATTTCGGCAATCTGTACGTAACCATCTTTTCGTGCTTTAGATGCATAATAAGTATATTTATTACGAGCAACAGATTCTCCGGCCAAAGCTGTTTGCAAATTCTTTTCTGTCTTACTTCCTTTTAACGATTGCATATCTTTACTTATTTAAAAATTCATATTTGCAAATATACATAAATATTTTAGGATATGATTTTTCTTGCCCAAAAATCATATCCTAAATCACATATGAAAATTCAACGGCAACAACATAGACGCTTGTGGAACAATAAGTGTTTCACGCTCACCATACAAAATTATATTAAAGTCAATATTGTCACGCAAAATAGTCTCTAAAATAACTTGTCGACAGGCCCCACATGGCGAAACAGGAAAGTCAGTAAATCCATGTTTGTCCCGTGCCGCAATAGCCATGGAAGTTATTGGTATATCAGGATACTTTGATTTTGCATAAAACAAGACGTTACGTTCTGCGCAGATTCCTTCTGGGTAAGATACATTTTCTTGATTTGAAGCCGAAAAGACTAATCCGTTTTTCAAACAGACTGCAGCTCCCACGCTAAATTTCGAATAGGGAGAATAGCTACTCATAGAGGCATTCTTTGCTTCCTCCACTAAATTCTGATAAGTTCTTGATAGTTCAGAAAAAGTGGTCGAAACATACGATGCCGAAAATGTTTTAATTTCCATGTAACGAAGCCATCTAAAAAAGCAAAAGAATCCCGTAACATTCAGAATTCTTTTGCCGTAAATTAAATCAGATATTGAGAACTAATGCTTTCATTATTCATCAACCGGCGTATTGTCTCTGCGAACATATCCGCTACGGTTAATTGCTTAACTTTCGAACAAAGATTGTCATAAGGAATACTGTCTGTAAACACAATTTCTTCCAATTTGGAATCTTGAACCCTCTGACTGGCTGGTCCAGACATTACACAATGGGATGCTATAGCTCTTACACTATGTGCACCATTTTCCATCATCAAATCAGCTGCTTTGGTAATAGTTCCTGCAGTATCAACAATATCATCAACAAGTATGACATCCATGCCTTTCACATCGCCAATTATCTGCATAGTATCAACTACATTCGCCTTTTTACGCGATTTGTTACAAAGGACTAATGGACAATCCAAATACTTTGCATATGTACTTGCACGTTTTGATCCCCCCACATCTGGTGTTGCAATACACAGATTTGGCAAATTCAAATTCTTTACATAAGGCAACATTATTGTAGAGGCATACAAATGGTCTACTGGAACATCAAAAAAGCCTTGCTCTTGATCTGCATGTAAATCCATGGTAATTAATCGATCAATACCAGCTACACTCAGCAGGTCTGCGACTAATTTAGCACCGATTGAAACTCTTGGCTTGTCCTTTCTATCCTGTCTAGCCCATCCAAAATAAGGAACGACTGCTATAATACTGTGCGCAGACGCACGCTTAGCCGCATCAATCATCAACAATAATTCCATCAAATTATCCGAATTTGGGAAAGTTGATTGCACTAAGAATACATCACGACCTCTAATTGATTCTTCATAGCTGACCGCAAATTCTCCGTCTGCGAAGTGAGTAATTAACAAATTACCTAATTTGCAACCTAAACTTGCACAAATCTTTTCTGCTAAATAGCGTGACTTTGTGCCTGAAAAGACCATAAAATTATTATTCATTGTGTGATTTATTTGGTTATTGAAAATAATAAATTCAAATCGTTGACACTCATATTTTTATTGTTGCAACTGTGCTCTTTTTTCTTCTTGGCGCAGCAATATCGTATTCCAAAACAAGACGGACGCAAATCGACAAAAAGTTAGGATAAAATTAACTATGACAAACACACATGCCATTAAAACAAAATTAAACGCATGCACCCATAGTGGAATCAAACTGGATGTATCTCCAATTTGTTGAGCAAAATTCTGTGCCCCCAAGCCACATGACAACACAAATGTTGGCGCATAAAGCACCACAACAGAAACTCCGACAAAAAAGGCTACACTCACATATATAATAAATGAGATGCTGATGTTTTTTAAGCATTTCCTAAAAGTCGATAAAAAACTACTCAAAAATTTTCTCTTACTTAAAAACGTATCGCTCAAAAAATAAAGATCGAAATAAGTTATAATAAGAAGAATCACAGCACAAACAATTAATGCATATACAGTCGTGACATGACAAATCATCAAAATAAAAACAACCACTCCAACAACAAGCAGTTGAACTACTCGCAATATAAAATAATTAAAAGCCCGACAAGCTACTTCTCTTAATGGAATTTTAGAACACTTAGTCAGTTCGTTTTTTCCCTCCTGCAATTCGTGAATACAGCAAGATAACCTTGATAAGGCTATTGCCTGTAACCACAACACAAAGAGGAGAAGTACTATTCCGCCCACAACGCCCCAATTTGACTTTGCAAATATCGATAAAAAAAGTAATCCGAAAATTCCTATAGATGAAAGTCCCCACAACAAGCAAAGACTTCTTATTAAATTAAATGGCAGATGAGTGATGACTTTAATAGCATCAGCGAAACATCGTTTGTAATTGCGTATCTGATTAAACCTTATTGAATCATTTGTTTCCATAACATATGACTACAAGAAAATTTGTTTGCAAATTTAACTATTTAATTTGTAAGTTACCTTGTAAAACTATTTATATTTTCATAGTCTTGTATAAATCCCGTTTCTATCACTATCAGAATAAATCGGAATATGTGTATAAAGGAAATAGAGCTTACCATCTACTAAACATTTAACAAAAATGCAATTTACGGAAATAAGCATCTCATCAACCTTTATTTCAAACAGAAAAAAGCAAAAAAAGGAGGACTTTTCAATGATTTTTTCTAACTTTACGTTTCGGAATGTCTAACAAGAAAAAACTTTATTATGCCTGACAAAAAAAGTTTCGTAACAATTGCCAACCATTCAAGAGAGAAATTAATGTATCTACTCACAATGGCAGCAGAGTTTGAAAAATTTCCGAACCGAAAAATTCTTGAAGGAAAAGTAGTAGCAACTCTATTTTTTGAACCTTCAACCCGTACACGTCTCTCATTTGAAACAGCCGCCAACAGACTAAGTGCAAGAGTTATTGGATTCACGGACCCCAAAGTCACCAGTTCGTCAAAGGGAGAAACCTTGAAAGATACGATAAAGATGGTTAGCAATTATGCTGATATTATTGTAATGCGTCACTATTTAGAAGGAGCAGCCCGATATGCCAGCGAAGTCACAGACATTCCAATTATCAATGCCGGAGATGGAGCTAATCAGCACCCGTCACAAACAATGCTTGATTTATATTCCATTTACAAGACCCAAGGCACATTAGATAATTTGAACATTTTTCTTATTGGTGATTTAAAATATGGCCGAACAGTACACTCTTTATTAATGGCCATGAGACATTTTTCACCTACTTTCCATTTTATTGCTCCTAAAGAATTGGCTATGCCTGAAGAATACAAGTTATATTGTAAGCAAAACCATATTAAATACATTGAGCACGAAGACCTTAACGAAAATATCATAAGCGAGGCAGACATCCTGTATATGACAAGAGTACAACGTGAGCGCTTTACTGATTTAATGGAATACGAAAAAGTAAAAGATTTATTCGTCTTGCAAAATGACATGTTAGCCCAAGCAAAGAAAAACATGAAGATTTTGCATCCTCTTCCTCGTGTAAATGAAATCGCTTATGATGTTGACAATAATCCGCATGCCTACTATTTTCAACAAGCTAAAAACGGCCTTTACGCTCGACAGGCAATTATCTGTGATGCATTAGGTTATACTTTGGATGATATAATACACGACAAGACGATCATCCCTATCCAAAAATAAACTAAAGTCGACAAAAATGAAAAAAGAAGAATTATTGGTAGCTGCTATTGAAAACGGAACCGTAATCGACCATATACCGTCAAACAAACTTTTTGAGGTAATAAACCTTCTGCAACTACAAAAACTGCATACTGCCATCATGATTGGCTACAATATAAAGAGCAAGAAGATGGGCGAAAAAAGTATCATCAAAATAGCTGATAAATTTTTCACTCATGCAGAATTAAACCAATTATCTGTAGTTGCCCCCAATGTTTCACTATGCACAATAAAAAATTATGAAGTTGTAGAAAAGAAACAAGTTAATTTGCCAGATGATCTAATAGGCATTGTAAAATGCAATAATCCAAAATGTGTTACAAACAATGAACCCGTTCCTACACACTTTCATGTTATTGATAAAAACATAGGCAAGCTACAATGCCATTATTGTGAAAAAGAGCAAAATATCGACCAAGTAAAACTGGTATAAGAATTCATGAAATTGTTCTATTTTTATTTTTTTTGATATGAAAAAAGACACTGAAATCTTCGAATTGATAGAAGCGGAACATCAACGCCAATTAAAAGGTATTGAGCTTATAGCTTCAGAAAACTTTGTAAGCGACCAAGTACTTCAAGCCATGGGCTCATGCCTTACCAACAAATATGCAGAAGGATATCCATCAAAACGATACTACGGAGGATGTGAAATTGTAGACAAAACAGAATCCATTGCAATTGAACGCGTTAAAAAACTTTTTGGTGCAGAATACGCTAATGTACAGCCTCATTCCGGCGCACAAGCTAACGCCGCAGTTTTCTTAGCCTGCCTAAAACCCGGCGATACTTTTATGGGACTAAATCTGGAACAAGGCGGACATCTTTCACACGGCTCAAAAGTCAATACTTCTGGCATTTTATATAACCCAATAGGTTACAATTTAAAAAAAGAGACCGGTACCGTTGATTATGATGAAATGGAAAGTTTAGCTCTAGAATTCAAACCCAAACTTATCATTGGAGGAGGATCGGCTTACAGCCGAGAATGGGATTATGAGCGAATGAGAAACATTGCAGACAAAATTGGCGCCATTTTTATGGTTGACATGGCTCACCCTGCAGGACTTATCGCCGCAGGCCTGTTAAAAAACCCTGTTAAATACGCGCATATCGTCACCTCAACGACACATAAAACCTTAAGAGGACCAAGAGGTGGAATAATCTTAATGGGCAAAGATTTCGAAAATCCATGGGGGTATACGACTAACAAAGGTTCCATAAAAATGATGAGCCAATTGCTTAATAGTGCTGTTTTTCCTGGGATTCAAGGTGGCCCTCTTGAACATGTAATTGCAGCAAAGGCTGTAGCTTTTGGCGAAGCTTTGCAACCAGAATTCAAACTTTATGCCCAACAAGTAAAAAATAATGCCGATTGTTTAGCAAAAGAACTAATTAAAAGAGGCTTTAACATAGTTAGTGGAGGAACAGACAATCATAGCATGCTTGTTGATTTAAGAACGAAATATCCTGATTTGACGGGCAAGAAAGCAGAAAGTGTGTTGGTAGCAGCAGACATTACTGTAAACAAAAATATGGTGCCATTTGATGACCGCAGCGCTTTTCAAACTTCAGGTATAAGAATTGGTACCCCTGCAATAACCACAAGAGGATTAAAAGAGGATATGATGCCAATAATAGCTGATTTCATTGAAGAAGTTTTAAATTCTCCAGATGACGAGAATGTAATCAAATCTGTTCGTGAAAAGGTAAACGAATGCATGATGAATTATCCTCTATTTGCCTATTAACCCCATTTATTCAAGTTTAATCAACAAAAGTGGCATATTCCATCTTTCTCAAATATTGGAATATGTCACTTTTTAACTATTTCTTAGTCTGCTTCATGAAAAAAGCCTTAGAAAAATTTTACAGCAATTTTATTCGTGACACTCAATTTTCAGAGTTGATGAACAAACGCATATACAATGTCTTGCTCATTGCAACAAAATATGATATTTTTTCATTAGAAGAAGACGGTAGAATTGATGAGCAGATATTCAATGAATACATGAATTTGTCTCTAAGATATCCTCCAAGATTCACACGTGTACAAAATAAAAAAGAGGCGATAAAAATACTTTCAGAAAGGGTATTTGAACTAATTATTATCATGCCCAATTTAGACAAACATGATATTTTTTCCGAAGCAAAAGAGATTAAAGAAAGGTATCAAGACCTACCTATAATCGTATTAACTCCTTTTTCCAAGGAAATATCTAAAAGAGTTGCCTGCGAAGATCTTTCTTTTATTGATTATATTTTTTCATGGCTTGGAGACTCAGAATTGCTAATCGCAATCATCAAACTTATTGAAGATAAGTGGAATGCTCTTCCTGATTCTAATGCTGTAGGAGTACAAGTCATATTACTTATTGAAGATTCTGTAAGAACTTATTCCTCCATTTTATGTCAGCTATATAAATTTGTTCTAGCCCAAAGTAAAGAATTTGCAAAAGAAGCACTAAATGAACATCTAAAAACATTGCGAATGCGAGGACGCCCCAAAATTCTTCTTGCCCGTAACTACGAAGAAGCTTTGGATTACTTCTACACGTATCAAGAACACATTCTAGGAATTATTTCCGATTTAAGTTTCAAGAAAGAAGGAAAAAACAATCCTCTGGCAGGAGCTTACTTTTGCAAAAAAGTCAAAGACATAATGCCCAAAATTCCAATCATTCTTCAATCAACTAATACTGAAAGAGGCATCATATTAGCAAAAAGTCTAAATGTAAAATTCCTTAGTAAGAATGAAAATAATTACCTACTCAATCTACAACATGCAGTTTCACAACTTTTCGGATTTGGGTGCTTTAATATAATAGATCCTGACAATAACACCACAATAATGCAAATCCATGATCTGAGGGAGATGCAACATAAAATATTTCTAATACCGGACAAATCGTTATATTATCACCTAAAAAGGAATCACTTTTCCAGGTTTTTTTATTCAAGAGCCTTATTTCCTTTGGCCAAGGTTATAAAAGAGATGGATATTACAAATGGTCAAAAACTGGATGAAATAAGGAACCAAATATATAACTTGATCATTGCATACCGTAAAATGAAAAATACCGGAGTAATCGCGGATTTTGAAGAAAGTAGATTTGATGAATGTAGTAATTTTACAAAAATTGGAAAAGGATCACTCGGAGGAAAAGGCCGCGGTATTGCTTTTATGACAACATGGAACATTCCAGACTATGGTCCAAATTTACAAATACAAATACCTCAAACGGTTGTATTATGTACTGATGTTTTTGATGAATTTATGGAAAAAAACGGCCTTTACTCATTTGCACTATCCACAAATTCAAATCAGAAAATCTTAGAAACATTCATGCACGCTGAATTACCGAAACATGTGCAAAAATGTTTACTTTCATTATGTAAAGCCTCCAAATCGCCTTTGGCAATCAGGTCTTCAAGCATGCTTGAAGACTCTCATTATCAACCTTTTGCCGGAATTTATTCAACTTATATGATTCCCTATACGGAAGATGCACAGCTACGGTCATTGCAATTGGAAGCTGCGATTAAGGGAGTATTTGCCTCGGTTTTTTACAAAGAAAGCAAACTATACCTTTTATCTACCAAGAATCTAATTGACCAAGAAAAAATGGCTGTTGTCTTACAAGAAGTGGTAGGAAACCAATATGGTGATTTTTATTTCCCAATGATGTCTGGTGTGGCACATTCAACAAATTATTATCCCATTGATGGAGAACAGGCCACGGATGGTGTCATGCATATTGCTCTAGGATTGGGAAAATACGTAGTTGATGGTGGGGCAACTCTACGAATTATTCCAAAATACACACAAAAAATAATGCAACTTTCTACGATAAAATCGGCTTTAAAAAGTACTCAATCATATTTTTATGCTTTACGTACAAAAAACAAAACTCCATTCCAAATTCAAACTGATGATACATTCAATCTGTGTCAATTGCCAATTGACGCAGCCCATATACCGTCCTCATTACTCCCCCACGTTGTGTCAACCTACGATCCCGAAAATCAATCGCTATACGACGGATATTATCCGGAATATCATCGTCTAGTCATATCTTTCAAAAATTTGCTAAACAACTCCAATATACCATTTGCTAAAGCAATTGAAGATTTTCTTTCAATTGGGAAACAAGAATTCGGAAGGCCTATTGAGATAGAATTTGCTCTGACTCCAAATCAAAAATCTCAAAACATGATATTAACAATTTTGCAAGCACGCCCTATTGTTGAAAATGAAATGTCATTACGAGCAGACCTTGACAAAATCGATCTTTCCAATACAATTTTAAAAAGCAATAAAGCTTTAGGAAATGGTTGCTATGAAAATATCAAGCAAATTATCCTTATAAAGAAGGACAACTACTCTCCATGTCATAACAAACTAATTGCTAAAGAATTAGAGAACATAACTTCAAGTAAGCATATTGATCAAAACGGATATATTCTAATCGGCCCCGGCAGATGGGGAAGCACGGATTCTTGGCTGGGGATTCCGATCCAATGGAGCACGATTAAAGATGCGCGTATTATCGTTGAGTGTTGTCTGAAAAATGTCGAACCCTCACAAGGATCTCATTTTTTTCATAATATTACCTCCCTTGGAATTGGCTATATTTCAATTATCCCAACAAATTCTAATGATTACTTAGATTTGGCATTCCTAAAAGAACAGGACATAATACAAGAAACGAAACATGTTGCATTAATAGGATTAAAAAAAGCATGTATTGCCTATATTGATGGAAAAAAAAGTCAAGCTGTAATATTAAAACCTTCAAAACCAATGTAGCAAACTTTCAAGAACAAAAAAACTATTTTCTATCTTCTAAATCGCAAAAATAAACATGCTTCATTTGCGTTATTATTTCTGTTTTCCGTCTGTTTACATATTTAGAAGGATGTAAAGAGCTGTAATGCAATGGATTAGGAAGTGTTGCTGCGATCAAAGCGCACTGCCTTTTGGTCAATTCTGATGCACGGCAATTAAAATGACACGATGCAACAGCCTGCGCGCCATAAATGCCATCTCCCATTTCTATACTATTTAAATAAACTTCCATAATACGCTGTTTACTCCAAAATATCTCTATTAATACCGTAAAATACGCTTCAAAGCCTTTTCTTATCCAAGATGATTGAGGCCAAAGAAACACATTTTTAGCAGTTTGCTGACTAATTGTACTTCCGCCGCGAAATCGCCTTCCGGTAATACGATCAATTGCAGCATTCCTTATCTCAGTGACATCAAATCCATGATGTTTCATAAAACGTTGGTCCTCCGAGGCCATCACAGCAATCGGCAAATAATGTGACATCTCATTTAGTGGTACCCATTTATGCTCTAACTTAACAGGTTTACCTGCAATTTTCTGCTGAATACAACGAATAACCATTAAAGGTGTAACATAAACCGGAACATAGCGAAAAGCAATAACAGCTAGAATTGAACTTATAAAAAAGAAAGATATAAGCCGCCTTAATATTCGAAACATACAAAAAGAATGAAGCCAAAAACAAAAAGCCGGTTCTTAAAAAATAGAACCGGCTTTATTTAATTAAAACGGGAGATCATCAACTTTATCAACCGCATTTGACATGGATTCGTTTTCTGCCGGCATTGCTGTTGACTGGGGGATGTCAAGAGGAGGTACACTACCTGGCGTGACAGCATTTCGCTCTACTTTCCACGCACTAATATCATTAAACCATCTGCCATTATATTCATGCGCATCTATGTCAAAAGAAACAGTAAGAGTTTCTCCCATCTGAATATTCATCGCATTTAATCTATCTTCTCCAAATACACGAAAGATACAACGACGGGGATACTGCTCTTGCGTTTCTATAACAAACTCTTGCGATTTCCACGGATTGCCGGTTCTCGCAGAAATCCCACTTCTAGCATCAAGTACAGCTATAATTTTACCTGTTATTTCCATTTCTTTCTTCTTTATTAACGTTATAGCATGCGAATTTACAACTTTATTTTCATACCCCAAACGCACTTAACGCTTTTTTAAGCATGCACCATTCATTTGCTTTGGCACAGAAGTTAAGGATAGAAAATTTGGATTCGAAGAATTAATTGATTACCTTTGTAAGTTACAAGAAATATAAACTTTAAATTCAAATAACCATGCGTTTTGTAATCCCAAGTACATTATTATCCTCAAGACTTCAATCTATCGGAAAAGTAATTGTAAGTAAAAATACAATACCTATTCTTGATAATTTCTTATTTGAAATTAATAATGGACTTTTAACCCTTACTGCTTCAGACAGCGAAACTACAATCCGAACTTCAGTAGAACTGATCGAATGCAATAATGACTGTAAATTTACACTTGATGCACGCATGATTCAAGATGCGCTAAAAGAAATTCCAGAACAGCCTCTTGAATTTGTTGTTGATGAGACCACTCATGAAATTACCATTCGTTATCAAAATGGCCAATACAATATCATTAGTGAATTTGCAGATGATTACCCTGAATTCCAATCACTTCCAGAAGAATGCGACAAGATAGCTATACCATCTAATTTATTATGGTCAGGAATTAATCGCGCTTTGTTTGCAACTGCCTCTGACGATTTACGTCCTGTAATGAATGGCGTATTTTTTGACATTCAAGAAAAATTAACAATTGTAGCAAGCGATGGTCATAAATTAGTATGCAGTACATTCTCAAAAGTTCAGAATTCACATCATAGCTCATTCATTCTTCCTAAAAAGCCGGCATTGATACTAAGGAATGTCCTTACAAAAGATACGGATGAAACAATTATCACCTATACTGATAGAAATGCCGAAATTCGAACTACAGACTACATAATAACTTGTCGCCTTACTGAAGGACGCTATCCCAATTATAGCAGCGTAATTCCACAAGACAACCCCAATTGTGCAGTAATTAATCGTAGTGCATTAATTAGCGCTTTACGCCGCGTTTTAGTTTTTGCCACGAAAACATCTCTAACAAAACTAAGTTTTTCTGCACACGAATTACAAATATCCAGCCAAGATATAGAATTTTCAAAATCTGCTGAAGAACATATTTTCTGTGACTATTCAGGAATCCCCATGAGTATAGGTTTCAAGGGAGCATTTCTTTTAGAACTGATAAATATCATCGAAGGAGATGATTTAGTTATCAAGCTGGCAGATGCCAGTCGTGCTGGCATCATAACACCTGCAGTTGACACAGAAGAAGAAAGTGTGTTAATGCTTTTAATGCCAATGATGTTAAATGAATAAAAAACTTTCAGCAGGATTTTCTTATGGAATTAAATTTAGGTAAGCCGATTGTTTTTTTTGATATAGAGGCCACTGGATTAAGTATTACAAAAAGCAGGATAGTTGAACTAAGCTACCTAAAAATTTTTCCTGACGGGAAAAAGACACAGGAGACATTTCGTTTCAACCCTACTATACCAATAGAGCCACAAGCATCAAAAGTTAATAATATCTTTGACGCAGACGTTGCAGACTGCCCTCTCTTTGTTGAAAAAGCAGCATATTTGGCAACTATATTCGAGAACTGCGACTGGGCAGGATATAATTCAAATCACTTTGACGTACCGTTGCTCATTGAAGAATTCCAACGAGCAGGAATTAATATAGACATCTGTAACATTCGATTCATAGATGTTCAGAATATCTATTATAAAATGGAGCCACGTACACTATCAGCTGCATACAAATTTTATTGTAAAAAAGATTTACAAAATGCCCACACTGCACAGGCAGATACAGAAGCCACATATGAAATACTCAAAGCGCAATTAGAGAAATATTCCGATCAGATTGAAAATAACATGGAATTCCTGTCTAATTTTACACGGATGAACAACAATGTTGATTTGGCTGGGCGTTTTGTTTATAATGAAGAAGGGATAGAGGTCTTCAACTTTGGAAAATATAAAGGAAAACCAGTCCTTTCTGTTCTTCAAAAAGAACCTAGTTATTATGCGTGGATGATGCAAGGCGATTTTCCACAAAACACGAAACAAGTTCTCACTAGAATAAAGTTAAAGCAAATAACTCATAATAATGACATTAAAAGGTAAACATATTGTCTTGGGAATTACAGGAAGCATTGCTGCCTACAAAGCATGTATCTTAATACGCGGATTGATTAAAGCTGGTGCTGAAGTTCAAGTTGTTATAACTCCTGCAGGAAAAGAATTTATCACACCATTAACATTATCGACACTTACATCACGTCCGGTTATCAGTGAATTCTTTGACAGACGAGATGGCTCATGGAACAGTCATGTTGATCTAGGACTTTGGGCTGACGCCATGATTATTGCTCCAGCAACAGCATCTACTATTGGTAAAATGGCAAATGGGATCGCAGATAATATGCTAATTACCACATATCTATCGATGAAAGCGCCAATTTTTTTGGCACCGGCTATGGATCTGGATATGTACAAGCATCCATCGACACAAAACAATATCAGTACGTTGAAATCATATGGTGTAAACGTTATCGAAGCATGCGAAGGTGAACTTGCCAGTCACTTAGTAGGAAAAGGTCGCATGGAAGAACCTGAAAATATTATCACATATGTTTCTCAATGGTTCGAAAAAAACTCGGAACCGTTAAGTTACCCACTCCAAGGAAAAACCGTATTAATTACCGCTGGACCAACATATGAAAAAATTGATCCGGTTCGTTTTATTGGAAACTACTCAAGCGGAAAAATGGGATATGCACTGGCAGAAGAATGTGCTACAAGAGGTGCTAAAGTCATTTTAGTATCAGGACCAGTAAACTTAAGCATATCAAGCACCAATATAAGCCGAATCTCGGTAGAAAGCGCAGCTGAAATGTTAGCAGCATGCAAAAAGCATTTTGCCCAAAGTGATGTTGCCATATTTTGCGCTGCGGTAGCAGACTTTACGCCAGAATCAAAAGATCAGAACAAAATAAAAAGAGAAAAGGGAAAACAAACTATCCAACTAATTCCGACAACAGACATTGCTGCAGAACTTGGAAAAATAAAAAAAGATCGACAAATAACCATCGGATTCGCTCTAGAAACGGATAATGAAATTACTAATGCAACAGAGAAACTACGTAAAAAAAATCTCGATTTCATCGTATTAAACTCCTTGCAAAATCCGGGAGCAGGTTTTCAATACGACACAAATCAGATTAGCATTATTACACAGGAAAACCGAATTGATTTTCCATTAAAGAATAAAAAAGAAGTTGCTAAAGATGTAATTCAAACATTATGCGAAAAGTTTTTATATTAATTGCATTCACTTTGTTTCTTGGATTAGGAGAAACTTATTCTCAAGAACTAAATGCACAAGTTTCTATCAATCATCAGCAAATTCAAGGGACTAATACTGCCGTATTTGAGAATTTACAAAAAGCATTGACTAGTTTTTTAAACGAACGCCAATGGACAAATTTACAATTTACGCCAACAGAAAGAATTGAATGCACATTTAATATAATACTTTCAAAGTATTCAGAATCAGAAAATAGATTTGAAGGAAGTTTACAAATCCAAGCAAACCGCCCCGTTTATAACACATCCTATAAAACTACAGAATTTGCTTTTCAAGATCCCGACTTCGCCTTTGTTTTTCAAGAATTTGATCAACTTGAATTTCGAATGGAACAAATAGACAATAACTTAACTGCAATATTCGCTTATTATGTGTACCTAATTCTAGGTATAGATATGGACTGCATGTCTTTAAAAGGCGGACAATCACAACTTGAAAACGCTCTTTTCATTGTTAATAATGCCCAAGGAATCAATGAAAAAGGATGGAAAGCTTTTGAAAGCAATAAAAACAGATATGCCCTTATCAGTGATTATTTAGATGCTTCATTTGAAGCATTTCGCCAATTGCAATACAAATACCACCGCAATGGATTGGATGAAATGGCTCAAAATGCAGAACGCGGACGGTCGGTAATCAGTGAAGCTTTAACTTTATTAAAAGCGACCAAACAAAAAAAGTCCACAAATCCATGGCCACAACTTTTTTCTGAATATAAAAAAGAAGAACTAGTAAACCTTTTCAAATCAAGAGGTACTGCACAAGAGCGCGAATCAGTATGTAACCTACTTATATCCATCAATCCCTCACAAAATATGACATGGAATAAAATCAAACAATAAAATTACAGCGGTATATACAAAGATATCCTTTAAATATTTACCTTATGCTGAAACATTTATCTATTAAAAATTATACATTAATCAGTTCTGCAGAAATAAATTTCCATTCAGGTTTTTCTGTCATAACGGGGGAAACAGGTGCTGGCAAAAGCATTCTCATCGGTGCTCTTGGAATGCTCCTTGGCAAAAGAGCGGATACGCAACTGATAAAACAAGAAGAACACAAATGTATCGTTGAAGGGATATTTACTACAGAACACCACCCGACTTCTTTTAAACAAATCTTGGAAGACAATAATATTGACGATATTGATGATAATTCGTGCATACTTAGGCGTGAATTAAATATCAATGGTAAAAGCCGATGTTTTATTAATGATACTCCAGTAAATCTGAATCTATTAAAAGAGATAGGAACTCTATTGATAGATATTCATTCTCAACATCAGAACCTTCTACTAGGAAATCCTAATTTTTTAAAAGACACCTTGGATTCGTATGCCCAAAATATGTTTCTCCGCAAGCAATACGAAATGGCTTACAATTCATATATAAAACTATTGAATTCATACAACCAAAGTATAGAAGAAGCAAAGATACAATCACAAGAATATGATTTTTTAAAATTCCAATTCCAACAACTATCAGATGCGAACTTAGAAGACGGAGAACAAGAAAACGCAGAAAATGAATTAAACACACTTACTCATGCAGAAGAATTAAAAACGCAATTTTATGGCGCGAGCCAAATTTTAGAAGGAATGGATGAACAGGTAGGTGTCATTTCTTCTTTACGACAAGTTGAACAAAAACTACAATCGGTCTCGGCATACAATGCTATAACAGAAGACCTTTTATTACGCATAAACAACTGCCGTATTGAATTAAAAGATATTTCAGAAGAAATACAATCACTCAACGACGCTATAGTTTATGATGCTAATCGAACGAAAAAGATTGAAGAAAGACTAAATACCATATACTCCTTGCAACAGAAATTTAGAGTACAGACGATAGCAGATCTTATTTCTGAACAAGAAAAATTGAGAGTCAAAATTGATAAAATTAATAATTCAAGCACGAATATTTCCGAATTAAAAATTCAAACAGATAACGCCTATAACAAGATATACGAAATAGGAAAACAACTTAGAAAAGGTCGTGAGAATGCAATTCTTGAAATAGAAACAAAACTACATGATAAACTTAAAGAATTAGGACTTCCTAATGCTAAAGTAAAATTAGAACTCACAGAAACAGAACATCCAGGACCAACAGGAATAGATGAAATTAATTTTCTATTTAGCAGCAATTTAAATCTTCCCATGCAATCTGCTATAAAAATTGCCTCTGGAGGTGAAATTTCACGACTAATGTTGGCTTTTAAAAGCATTCTCTCAGAAAAGTTGAATTTACCCACTGTCATTTTTGACGAAATAGATACAGGTGTCTCTGGTAAAATGGCTGATAAAATGGCACAAGTTATGCAAGAAATCGCAAAAAATGGACAAGTCATCAGTATTACCCATTTGCCACAAATTGCGGCTATTGGAGTTCACCATTATAAAGTAGAAAAAATTGACAACCAAACTGCCGTATATAGCAACATTCGTGAATTATCTCATAAAGAACGTATTGAAGAAATAGCCCACATGTTAAGTGGTACTACTATAACCCAGGCAGCAACCAATAATGCAATAGATTTATTAAACAAATAACCATCTTATGAAACTAAAATTATTTACACTAATTTTATGCGCGATAATATGCGCAAACACATATATTGGAGCAAAAGACATATCAAAATCCGCACAATCTTCCATATGTAAAATTACGGTATTTCAAGCCGACGGGAAACAGCTGTCCGGTTATGGTTTTTTCTATGAAGAGGGTGGAAAAGTCGTATCTTCCTACGACTTGTTTAAACACGCTAAACAAGCTGTAATTACGAACAATAAGGGAAAAGAATATGCAATCACACGCATTACCGGAGCCAGCGACACATATAATCTGGTTACCGCACTTACCACTTGGGAAAAAGCGCCTTATATACCCATTTCAAGCGGCTCAACAACAGGAAAAATTATTTATTTTGCAAAAGACAAAGAACCACAAGATGCCATCATAAAAGACAAATCCTCTTTATATTCCTATAATTATTACACTTACAATCTGCCCAATGATTCCACCTCTATAGGACTCCCTATTATTAATGATGAAGGACAAGTCATAGCTATTACACAAGCAAACTTTACTAAAGAAAATTTATTATGCGGTATAGATGCCCGCGTAATTAAAACTATCGGAATTAACTCTTTAAGTTTTGCAAATAATGCATTTACAAGTATTTACATACCTAAAGCTATACCCACGAATGAACAAGATGCTCTTTCCTATCTGTTTTTAGCAACAAAACAGAAAAAGATTGATAGTACTGCGGTTGAAACAATTGTTGCTGATTTTATTCAACAATACCCATTATATACAGCTGATGCACTAATGGAGCGTGCAAATTTCTATGCCTCACACGGAAACTATCAACGAGCAGACGACGATTACAACGAAGCATTAAAAAAATGTCCTAAAGACAAAAAAGACCAGGTACATTATGCCTATAGCAAAATCATGTATACCTATACCCACTACCCTATTGATCAAGCAACAGAACAAGCATTAACAGCATATGAACTTAACCCATTACCCCTCTACCTGCAACAAATTGCGGACTGTTATTTCGCAGAAAAAAAATACAATGATGCAGCCGAAACATACAAAAAATTATGTAATACGACACTAGCATCAAGTTATAGCTATTTTCAGACAGCACGCTGTCTGTTAGAGCTTCAAGAAAAAGACACAATACAAATCATACAACTCCTAGACAGCGCCATTGCCAAGGCACCTGTTCCCCATCAAGAACAATGCATCAATTACTATTTCTATCGGGCACAACTATTTTTTGGAAAAGGTGAATACAGAAAAGCTGTTTTTGATTATAATGAAATAGAAAATATCAAAAAACAGCAAGGACTTACACCATTTTTTTACCAAATGCGTGCAAAAGCAGAACTTGAAGCCCATATGTATCAACAAGCACTAGATGACGCAGACAGACTTATATCACTTGATGAGAATAACGATGAATACTACTTTATCAAAATTGAAATACTTCTGCGAGCTGGTGAAATCGAAAAAGCACAAGGAATTGCCAGTCAATGCATAAAAAGAAACGAAAAAAATGCTACCGCTTATCGTATAATGGGAATCATCCAGGCTCAATTAGGAAATAAGGCTGAGGCTGAAAAAAATTTTAAAAAAGCTGCCGAATGTGGTGATCAATCCGCATTAGAACTGATTCCGACCCTATCAAAATAAAAAACAAATATCAATGGATCATTATGATCATAAGCCGGCACTCCATTTAGGAAAATAGAGCGCCGGCTCTATTTTTCCCAACCTAATGAATAATTCCGGTATCAGAATCTTTCAGATTTATGCTCCGATCTACAGTCTGATATTTACGTCCACGACTTAATCTCCATGTAATATTCAGACTCACTTGATTACCGGCATCTATCATGCGATAGGCTATCAACTTGTGCAAATTCTGATTCAACACCTCTGTTTCATATATTTTATAGTTCTTCATGAAAGGTAAACGCCAAGTAAGTGAAAACTGCCAATCCTTATAAGCATATGCTGCCTTTAAAGCAACATCAAATCCATTATAACCTCTAGACTCCCCTTCCAAAAAACGCCATCCATTATCGGCATACGCCCGAAAAGAGAAACTTTTCCAATAAGCCTGCAAATCAGCTGTTGTATAATATGCCGTATAACAATGGGTATAATTGTTTCCGAAATTAAAACATCTAAATAATCCGCCTTGTACTGTAGTCGCTAATTTATCAGGCACGAACCAATAACTAACATATGCCATCGTATTTAAAATATTAATTTGCCGCTGGTTCTGCTGAGTATAAACAAATTGGTCATCTGCCGTACGCTCATACAAAGCCATATTGGGGCGAATACAAGACTTATAATATCCCAAAAGATATGCTTGCAGACGTACATCTGTATAAGCAAGACGCAACGTATTTTCAAACTCACGATTCGGCTTCAAGTCTGGATTCCCCCGGGTCCATTCCATACTATTCGTACGGATCATCGCATCACTGATCATGGCTATTTGTGACACTCTCTCATTAGACTGGAACTGATAGCTTAGTTGCCAAAGATCATTAATATGATAAGTCAAAGCCAATTTCGGACAAAATGTGCTATAACGATACTGATGCTCGTCTTGTCTATAATATAACCAACTAATGCCAGCCCCAATTTGATAACGTAAGCGACTCCTGCTACCCTTAATCTCCGAAAAAGCATATAAACGGTGATGGTGCATTACATTGCGTGAGATTACATCGCCATTATATGTATTATGCACAAATTTCTGACCATAATGTAAACCGGTTTGAAGTACAAAGGGCTTCAACTTATTTTCATATATAGCTTCAGTTTGCGATGAAACGGTCTTCCCATCTACATCATACTGATAAGGAAAACCTTCATCATAGCTATTTGAAGAACGCGTGCCTATGTATGTACCCACTGTATTAAACGTAAAAGACTGACGTGGCGTAAATTGCTGAAAATAATAGATGTCCAGTATCGGAGAATGCATTTTATTACTGGTTTTCTGTTCTGCCACATACGAAGATGCAGCCTCGGTAATAATTTTTCGATTATAATTATCTGGTTCGCAATTAAAATCTCCACTGAGCGAAGTTTGAAATATAAGCCGCGTAGAATCGGCATAACTATACGTAAGTTTTGTATTGTGATCTACCGAACATATGCGAGACGCCACGTCATTACGCGTAATGGTATGTACAGATCCGTCACTTAAATGATAATCAGCCTGCTCTTCCTGTCGCCCGCCATAGAGATCTCGATAATCCACGATATAACTAAGTGCCAACTCATTTTTCCCGATATTCCACCGACCATACACATAGCCATTCCCATTCATCAACGTAAGCAATGGCGTCAGTTCAGTTCCACAAGAATATCCACTTGCAACACGTCGTGTCAGAATATTAATGACATATGCCACACCATCCCCGTAGCGTACACCCGGATTATCTATAAAATCAATCTTCACAATGCTCTTAGGATCAAGTGACAACATATCGGCTTTGTCTGCCAAAATTCCATTAATACGAAGCTGTACACTTCCCCGCTGGTCAATAACAGAAACACTTTTTCCTACATCATCTACACGAATATTGGATAGTCCCAATTTTTGAAGCAAACTATAACTTGAATTTGATGACGACTTTTGCACTTCTGATGGATAAATTAATTTCCCATCCGGTTTATTGACGACTTGAGCAGACTTGACTTTAACTTCGCCCAACGATATTAATTGGTCATCACTTTGTGCGTATACACAAAAAGTAGACATACACAAAATACATACCACCCATATCCGAAAACTCAGTGCTTTATTCATACACAAGGACATACGCATTTTCATAAATCTGTAACACATTAATTTCCGCTGCAAATTTATAATCCTGCAAAGGTATTGTCGTCAAAAAGGATCTGACATTATCCTGACATTATCCTGACAATTCTATATAACCATTGATTTTCTGCATATTATGGCATGTAATATAAATAAGCATGCAAACCTGTACCGGACAACATCTTCAGTAAGGAATATAACGATCTTCAGGAAAGTATTTTGAGAAAGGGCTCTATCACAACCATTTGTAACTCTTATTCCTCATTAAGAAAGGACGCACAAATATCTTATTGCATGTTTAGGGCTATAAGATACTCGAAAAAATCGTAGAAAAACAAAAGAAAAAATAGATCGGACCTCGTAAAAAACAGGCGGCACTTAAAAAAATTATGGTCTGATCTTGTAGTCAGAACTTCCTACCACTTACCATTCGTACAAAAGTAAGCCACATAATCTTCACATCCATGCGCCACGAGCGATGCTCCAAATAATACAAATCACATCGTAAGCGCACCAACATCTTATCCAAAGTATCGGTATAGCCGTTATATAATGTAGAATACGATGTCAAGCCCGGACGTATCTGAAATAGATATTGATATCGCGGATCAATCTTCATGATTTTATCAATGTAATATTGTCGCTCCGGACGAGGGCCAATAAGAGACATATCACCTTTCAACACATTCCACAATTGCGGAAACTCATCCCAATGATGTGCACGTAGAAATATACCCACCTTTGTCAATCGCTCATCATGCGGTGTTACACACAACTGAGGAATCTGATTCTGTTCGGCATCAACCCGCATACTTCGGAATTTATATATACAAAACGGCCGTCCTTTTCTACCAATGCGTTCCTGCCTAAAAATAGCAGGCCCTCCATCTTCCCTTTTAATAACCAGGAAGCAAAACAGGAATAAAGGAGAAAAAACAACCAGGCCACAGCATGCAATCAAAACATCTGCCGCCCGCTTGAAAATCCTCTCAGACAAAGTCATCCCATCGTGTATGCACTGGTATTCCATTACAATAAGCAAAAAATCAAGCAAATGTACAAAATTATCCTCAAACAAAGTTGTTTATTGCTAAAATGATTACTTACACATTTATTATATGCTCAATACCCAACAGACAAAAACAAGCGAGTCCTCCCATTGTAACCACCTGACAGTTAATGGGAGGACTCGCTTGTTCAGCGGGAAACAATCCGTTACCTATCTTTCAAAGGCACATAAACATCTGAATCAACCACACATCGGTATGCCGGACGGATAATTCGCTTACCCTCAAAATTTAATTCTTCATTACGATGCGCACACCAACCGACAATTCTGGCCATCGCAAACAATGGCGTATAAATATCCACTGGCAACCCTATCATTTCATATACGAAACCAGAATAAAAATCAACATTGGCACAAAGCGTTTTTCCTTTACCTTTCAGCTCATAGATAGTTTCAATAGAAAGACGCTCCAGACGCTTCATAAAATTAAACTCACGAATACATCCTTTCTCTTCTGCCAGTTTTTCTGCCATTTCTCCCAACAGCAAAGCTCGTGGATCAGAGTGAGTATAAACGGCATGCCCTATACCATAAATCAATCCACTCTTATCATAAGCCTCGCGCTGCAACATTTTCCTCAAATAGCACTTGATTTCAGCTTCATCTTCCCAATCAGTAATGGTATCTTTCAAATGATGTATCATATTGCTAACCTTGATATTGGCGCCTCCATGACGTGGACCTTTTAAAGAACCAATTCCTGCTGCTATGGAAGAATAAGTATCTGTTCCAGTTGACGATGTTACTCTCACGGTAAAGGTTGAATTGTTTCCGCCGCCATGCTCGGCCTGCAAGATCAGCAATAAATCCAAAGTGCGAGCCTCAAGTTCTGTATACTCACCTTTCAACATATACAAAAAATTTTCCGCCAAAGAAAGATCCTTCTGCGGATGCCGAATATGCAATGAACGATCTTGTCGCTTATGGCGCAACATATTATAAGCATACGCAATAATTGTTGGAAATTTTGATATCAGTTCCACACTTTGTCTCATTAAATTATCGCGTGAGGTATCATCCGGTGTCTTGTCGAAAGTATAGAGTTCCAATACACTTCGTGCCAAAATATTCATAATATTCGAACCTTCCAATTCAATAATATGCAGAATAGTTTTCTGTTCTAACGGCATGTTGTCCGTTAATAACGCACGAAACGTATGTAGCTCTTCCATATCAGGTAAGCGACCTGAAAGCAGCAGATAAGCAACCTCTTCAAATCCAAACCGCTTTTCCTCAAACAAAGGATGTACCAAATCCTGAATTTCAAAACCACGATAATACAATTTTCCATCAATAGGACTCAAAGAACCGTCGTCATGACGCTCATACCCCACCACATTACCAATATTGGTTAACCCCACTAAGACTCCAGTTCCATCATCGTTGCGTAAGCCACGCTTAACATCGTACTTGCGAAACAAATTAGCGTCAATTTTAATGCTGCTCCGCATCTCGTCCGATAACTTATATACTATATATTCCTTTTTCACGATGCTCTGATTTTAGATTTATTTTCTTACGATCCCGCGCCCCTACTGCTGTATAAAAGAGCAGACCTTCAAACCAAATTCCGTAGTGGACAAAGCCTTTCCATTATCCATACTGCGTGCTAAATCAGCTGTAGCCCAACCATTTTTAAAACATTGCTTAATGGCCTGTTGGATCAATATTGCAGCTTCACCCCACCCTATATACTCCAACATCATTACAGCCGAAAGTATAATACTACAAGGGTTAACTTCATTCTTTCCTGCCAAGGTTGGAGCTGTTCCATGAGTTGCCTCAAATATGGCGCATCCACTGTCATAATTAATATTGGCTCCGGGGGCAATTCCAATACCTCCAACCATTGCAGCCAACATATCTGAAATATAATCGCCGTTTAAATTCAATGTGGCTATTACTGAATATTTTTCCGGCATCAATAAAGCATTTTGCAGGAAAGCATCAGCAATACAGTCATTAATGACCAAACGCCCATCAGCCAATTCTTTCGAAAATTCACGTTGTGCCAATTCATACCCCCATTTTCGAAATCCACCCTCGGTATATTTCATGATATTACCTTTATGTACCAACGTAACCACTGGCTTATGATGACTTAAAGCGTAATTACAAGCAGCCCGAACCAACCGCTCTGTTCCTTCACGCGAAACGGGTTTGACACCAAAAGACGATGTTGCGGGAAAACGAACTTTGTCAATCTTCATTTCCTGATTGATAAAATTATAAAAGCGCTGTGCCTCAGGTGTGCCTGCCTCCCACTCTATTCCAGCATAAATATCTTCGGTATTTTCCCGAAAAATTGTCATATCAACGTGCTGTGGAAAACGAACTGGAGAAATAATCCCTTCGTACCAACGCACGGGACGCTGACATACATAAAGATCCAAAGTCTGCCGCAAAGCTACATTAAGTGACCTTATTCCCCTACCAACAGGAGTGGTCAGCGGCCCTTTTATGCCAACTAGATGAGTCTTAAAAGCCTGCAAGTTTTCTTCTGGTAACCATTGCCCCGTCTGATCAAAAGCTTCCTGACCGGCCAATAGCTTCAACCATTCAATTTTGCGTGTTCCATCATAAGCCTTTAATACGGCTGCATCTACTACTTGAATCATAACCGGGGAAATTTCTTTCCCAACGCCATCACCAGCGATATAAGGTATCGTAACAATATCAGGAACGCTCAGCTTCCCATTAAGATTCATTCTTATACTTGACATTTTCGTAAATAATTTAATGCAGACCCAGCCTTAAACCAATTGATCTGCTGTTTATTATAGGTATGTTGTACTGGAATTCTCTCTGAAGTTCCATCTTGATGATGCAATATCACCACGACTTGACTTTCCGGAGCAAACGCATCCAAACCCTCAATAGAAAATTCATCTGTTTCAAGAACTTTCTCATAATCTGCTTTATTGGCAAAAGTCAAAGCTAAAACACCTTGTTTTTTCAGATTCGTTTCATGAATCCTGGCAAAACTTTTTGCCAATATAACCTTAACATTCAAATAACGAGGCTCCATAGCGGCATGTTCTCTGCTTGAACCTTCTCCATAGTTTTCTTCGGCTACAACTACACTTCCCCAACCTTTTTCTTTATAACATCGGGCGACAGATGAAACCTTGTCGTACTGATTACTAAGCACATTTTTTACACTATTGGCCTTTCCATTGAACGCATTAACAGCCCCCATTAATAAGTTGTCAGAAATATGGTCAAGATGCCCTCTGTATCTAAGCCATGGACCGGCCATTGAAATGTGATCTGTTGTACACTTCCCTGTAACCTTTATCAGCAACTTCAATTGCTGATAGTCTTCTGTGTGATTCTCATCAAACGGTTGCAACAACTGAAGCCGCAGACTATTTTCCGCAATTTTTATCGTTTTATTCGGTTGAATATGCGAAAATCTGTTCTTATCATACTTAAACCCATTTACCGGCAAATCACAATTCTGAGGAATATGTAACTTAACCATGCTACCATCCATATTGGGTAACATATCCGTATTGGGATTGAACAACAAGGACCCTGCTAAAGCATATGCAACAGCCATTTCCGGAGACACTATAAAAGCATAAGTATTGGGATTGCCATCAGCACGTTTTGCGAAATTCCGATTAAACGTAGTAACAATTGAATTTTTGCGTTCTGCATCATCGATATGCCGATGCCATTGTCCAATACAAGGTCCACAAGCATTGGCCATAATAACGGCACCAATCCTTCTAAAATCATCCAACAATCCGTCGCGCTCTGCCGTTTGACGAATCTGTTCCGATCCCGGATTAATAATTAATTGAGCTACTGGCTTAACTCCCAATTCTAAAGCCTGACGAGCGACAGAAGCAGCCCTATACAAATCCTGATAGGAAGAATTGGTACATGAGCCGATCAAAGCCACCTCTACCTTTTCTGGATATTGCTTTTCCTTTACTATCTTTGAAAATTCAGACAACGAGTTTGCTGCATCAGGAGTAAATGGCCCATTTACATGAGGCTCTAACGCTGACAAATCAATCTGATAAAACATATCATAGTATTTGTCAGGATGTTCATATACATCATCATCTGCTCGAAGATCCCCTGCCACAGAAGAGGCAGCTATGGCAACGTCAGCTCTACCTGTCGCCTGTAAATAGAGTTCCATATTTTTGTCGTATGGAAACAAAGAACAAGTTGCTCCCACTTCTGCCCCCATATTACATATGGTAGCTTTACCTGTCGCAGATAAACTTGAAACTCCAGGACCAAAATATTCAATCACACAATTGGTTGCCCCTTTAGTAGTTAACATGCCTGCCAGCTTCAGGATGACATCTTTAGGCGAAGTCCATCCATTCAAATTACCAGTCAACTTAACTCCTATAAGACGAGGATATTTCAGCTCCCATCCCAATCCTGCCATCACATCCACGGCATCAGCTCCACCAACTCCTACGCCAATCATTCCTAATCCGCCTGAATTGGGAGTATGAGAATCCGTACCAATCATCAAACCTCCAGGAAAAGCATAATTCTCAAGTATTACCTGATGAATAATTCCTGCACCCGGTTCCCAAAATGAAATACCATAATGCTCTGATACAGAATGTAAGAAATCATATACCTCTTGATTAATACTGCAAGCGGCTGACAAATCAGGAATAGCGCCCTGATCTGCACATATTAAATGGTCACAGTGCACCGTAGTTGGTACAGCAACATGCTCTCGACCAGCATTCATAAATTGCAATAAAGCCATCTGCGCCGTAGCGTCTTGCATTGCGACACGATCAGGTTGAAATATTCCATAATCTCTCCCACGATTGAAAATTACATCCATACTATCTGCATGTACATGCGCATACAGAACTTTTTCTGCATAGGTTAAAGATCGACCTAATCTCTGTCTAATCCTTGAAATTTTCAGTCCGTAATCCGAATAAAATTTTGAATAAAAATTCGAATCAATTACGTTTTTCGTCATACTTGTAGCTTTAAGTTTTTTGATGATAAAACAATCATCAATATTCAAAAAAACACATAAAAACAAAGAAATCTTCCTTTTTTACACCAAGAAAGCTTTTTTCGTTTCATTTGTCTATCACTAAGCAGCACAAATATACGAAGTACAATTATATTATCCAAAAGAATCTCGTATATATTTTCATATTTAGCAAAAAACAATTGCATATTTATTGTTTATGCATTATTTTTCACCTTATATACATATTCATAAAGAAGTTTCTTTATTTTTTCTATTTCTGGGATTGACCTTCCTTTTGAATAATACATAATGGCCATAGGAAGCCACGAATCCCCACTACGATAAGGAGGTTGCTGATACGGTTCGGGCAATCTTACAAAGTGATATTTCTCATAAAAACAGATTCTCTTCTGCGCTATTAACGTTGTAGGCAGCTCGACCTCCAACACCACAGGCTGTTCCTGTAACTCCAGGAAAAGTTTCAATGCAACTCCCCCTAGTCCTCCTCCACGGTATGACGGTTTTATTGCAAAATGCTCAACATACGTAAAATCAGGAAAAGTCCAATAGGTCATAAATCCCACAAAGTTTCCATTTTTCATTACAGTCAAGATCCGAAACATTGGCTCCTCATCAATCAATTTTAACCATTTTTCCAGAGGGCGACGCTCTTCTTCTGGAAAAGCCTCCAAATATAACTGACAAAGTTCTTCTAACACGTCAGAATCTATCTTCTCTAAACTTAAACACATTGCGATATTGACAACCATTGCAATTACACTTTCTCTAATTCTATTTCCTTGCGCAAATCTAAAACATAACTAATAATAGAACTACACATTGAAGGTTTAATCCCCAAGATGAACGTGCATTTCGTATCTTGATAACTACGGTCACGTACTTCTATATTGAATTTCTTTACCATCTGCATCACTGAATTCATTTGCTCATAATAAAAAGAGCAACGCATAATAGTATAAATATTTCTTTCAACAATAGGAACTTCATCTAACACCAATTCCGTAGCCATACGATAAGCTTTGATTAATCCACTAGTCCCTAACTTCACTCCACCAAAATAACGAATGACAACAGCTACGACATCCAACAATCCGGCAGATTCAATACGTCCTAATATTGGACGGCCTGCAGTTCCGGAAGGTTCTCCATCATCATTACTACGTACACTTCCATCACGTAACTTAAATGCGTAACACACATGGCGGGCATCATGAAATTCATTCCGCTTATTCTTAATATACTCTAAAGCATCACATTCATTCTCAACATGAGCTATATACCCTATAAACCGGCTGCGCTGTTCTACAAACTGCGCAGTTGTTTCTACATCAACAGTCAAATATTTATCAAGCTCCATGCATCCAAAATTCTAAATACTGTTTCGCAACATTTCTGTAATCATGATGTTTCTGCACATACAATTGGCTTTCTACTGACAATTTTTCCAATTGTGACTTGTGATCAAGCAACCAGTTTAATTGTGCAATAACATTCTGCAAATTAGGTTCTACGTTTACAATTGGTTTCAGATTCTTTTCATGTAAAATCTGGTAATTTTCCGGTTCGCCGCCACCAACCACGACTATGCCCTTTTCCATTGCCAACAATGCATTCATTCCCGGGGTATATCCATAAAGTTGGTCCAACAAGACATCACTTGAATCCAACATTTTCCGATACTGCTCAAAAGGAACAGACTCAACTTTTACAATTTCACACTCCTCAGGTCGTTTTGCATGCACAATCTGCAATGCTTTCAACATTATATCAGTTCCTTTATATTCATTTCGCGTTTTCTGAATTCCAATAAAAAAACGGATTTTCGAAAGGCTCGATTCTCTGTGTTGAGATGAACATTCTATAGGAAGTGGTATAAAAGTAGTCTTTTTAGGAAAATAAAATTTATAACTTTCATAATACTCATATAACCCTGCAATAATGCCATCACAATCGGAAGCTATAAACCGATTCAATATACCTTTTTTACCGTTAAGCCAATCCTGTTGTTGAGCTTCTAGACCAGGATATTTACGCGGTTGCTCTCCTATACAGAAATCACTGTAACGAAATGTATGACCATTTGATCCGACTTTCATCCAGAAATAATCTATCCCCAAAGCACAAAGAAAGACTTTACGATTGTGCTTTCTCAAAAAACGATAAAAAGGATAAATCCGAGCTGCCTTTATTTCTAAAAAAATTGGATTTATCAACTGAACGACATCGAATTTTCTAAAATGGTAGAAATTTATTAATAACCGAAACAAGAATTTTATTTTTTCTAAAAATCCTCTGCCTCGTGAAAAATCAACATCACGGACATAATTCTTCCATCCATCTCCGTCAGAAGCCAAGACCACTTCATGCCCCAAAGCTTTTAACCCTTTGGCTAAAGTTGCATGAACATTACTATATTCACCTAACAATAATATTCTCATGAACGATGTCGTTCCAAAAAATCTGCAAAAAGTCGAGCTGCAGTTTCTACCATTGCAACGCAAGGACGTTTTTTATAATATTCTGACGTTCGCGCTTCCGCATAAGGAGAAATATTCTTTTCTTTATTTAAGCCCAACAATTCTGCGCAAATCAAAGAACCATTAATTTCCTTGAACTTTGCAGCGAGATCTTGTACAATTTCATAATTATACGATTTTCCTTTTCGATCAGATCCTTCCACTGTTCCTGTTTCTAAACCAGCTAACATAAACAAGCCACAAGCTGCACCACACGTCATTCTCATACGCCCTATTCCACCTCCAAAAGATGCTGCCATTTTAAAGGCTTGTTCAGGTGTAAAACCATAAATGTCGGCAAATGCGGCAACAACTGACTGCGCACAATTATATCCTTGCTTAAAATTAGCAACTGCTTTTGCTACACGTTCTTCATACATATATCAAAATGTTTATATAGGCAAAAATACGAATAAAAAGTGATAAACAGAAAAACACTGTAAAGTTATTGATTGACAAATTAATAGAAAAAAAGGGAAACGACTGAAAATGCGACAAAAACAATTTTAAATAGCCCCATTGCCCCATCCTACTAATCAACCAGTTTCTTAAATAAATGCCTCCATAACTATACGAATTCTGCCTATAAAACTTATACAGGCAGTTTTATCAAGATTAACGAATAAGTACCCAACATAAAAAGAAGATACTATCTTGATGTTTTCACGATTTATGAACCCTATTTTCTACAAAACTTTAATTTCTCTATCATAAAATCATACTATCTTTGCAAATATAAATCCCTGAAATACGACATAAAGATGAGAATTCTTTTTTTCTTTGTTATATTAGCGGCCATAACATCCTGTCAAGAAAATTTTGACAATCGCTGTCAACGTGAAGCTAAAGAATATACACAACGTTTCTGCCCACAAAAAATGGATAAATACATAACCTTGGACAGCACGACTTATGATAAAAAAAGCAAAACATATTGTTATTGGTACTCTATAACAAAAAATACATATACAGAAAGTATCAGGACTCAATTGAAATCACAAGAGGCAGATTTCAGGAGCAAATTGCTTTTAATGTTGATAAATTCTGTACAATTAAAATCTTATAAAGACAACGGAATAAATTTTGAATACGTTTATAAATACTCTGATGAGCAATCACCTTTCATAAGAATACTTTTTACTCGAAATGATTACTCAAAGAGCGGAAAATCCACTCATAAATAAGTTTATATTAAAGAATCAAACTTATCATGATTTCCAAAGAAACAATAACCCGCATAATGGATGCGGCCGATATAGTAGATGTAGTTAAAGATTTTGTAACATTAAAAAAGGCTGGTATTAATTATAAGGGCTTATGCCCTTTTCATAATGAAAAAACGCCAAGTTTTGTTGTTTCGCCAGCCAAACAGCTATGCAAATGTTTCAGTTGCGGAAAGGGAGGAAATGTTGTACACTTCATTATGGAACATGAACAAATGACATATCCTGAAGCGCTTCGTTTCCTTGCCAAAAGATACAATATTGAAATTGAAGAAAAAGAATTATCCCCAGAAGAAAAAGCTGCAGAAACAGAGCGTGAAAGTATGCTCATTCTAAATGAATGGGCACGTGATTATTTTATAGACATTTTATGGAATCACGCAGATGGAAGGGCTATTGGAATGGCATATTTTAGAGAAAGAGGATTCAGAGACGATATTATAAAAAAATTTCAACTTGGTTTTTGTCTTCCCGGCAAAACCAATATGGCACATACGGCTCTATCGAAAGGATATAAAAAAGAATTTCTTTTAAAAACAGGTCTTTGTTATGAAACACAAGACCAGCACCTAGTTGACCGTTATCATGGCCGCACAATTTTTCCCGTACATTCCGTTTCAGGAAGAATTGTTGCATTTGGAGGACGTATTTTGCAAACGAACTCCAAAGTTGCCAAATATGTCAATTCACCAGAATCTGAAATATACCATAAAAGTCATGAACTATATGGGCTATTTTTTGCAAAACATGCAATTATAAAAGAAAATCGATGCTTTCTAGTTGAAGGATATACAGATGTTATTTCTATGCATCAAAGTGGCATAGAAAATGTTGTAGCCTCTTCTGGAACATCACTTACCGAGGGACAAATTCGACTTTTACACCGCTTTACAGAAAACATCACAATCCTATATGATGGTGACAGCGCAGGAATAAAAGCTTCATTAAGAGGTATTGATATGCTTTTGGCAGAAGGACTTAACATCAAGGTTCTTTTGCTTCCGGATGGAGATGATCCAGACAGTTTCGCACGCAAACACACAGCGAAAGAATACAAAGATTTCATTGAAAGCCACCAAGTTGACTTCATTAAATTCAAAACAAATTTATTACTTCAAGAAAGTGATGATGATCCCATCAAGAAAGCAGCACTCATCTCTGACATTGTAAAAAGTATTGCTGTAATCCCCAACCCTATTGTACGCCAAATGTATGCTCACGAATGTGCAACACAAATGCATATTGAAGAAGCTATTATTATAGATGAAATTGCAAAACAAAAAAGAGATGGTTATATCAATATACTAAATCAAAAAGAAAATCCGACTCAAATCACAGTTCAAAATCAAAATAGCACTGTACAATCAACGACAAACCAATCAAAAATATTAGAAGAAGAAAAATTATTAGCTCAACTTCTAATAAAATATGGCACTAAAATTGCGGGTACAGTAGAAGACGAAAATGGACAACAAACCGAAATTAGTGTTGCCGAATACATCCAAACAGATTTAAATAATGATCAACTGCAATTTCACACTCCCTTATATAGAAAAATTCTCGATGAAGTTTTAAAACATATTCATGAAGAAGATTTTGACATACAACAATATTTCCTTCGTCACACTGACCCTGACATAAGTTTATTTGCGGCACAGACATTAGAAACTCAATACATATTAAGCAAAACCCAACAAGAAAATGAATGCAAATCTGAAGAAAATCGATTATATGAAACAGTACCCCATATATTGACTGATCTTAAGTACGCAATTATCACCCAACAAATGAAAGATATTTTACAAAAGCTTCAACAGCCAGAAATTACGAAGAATGAAGAACTTTCCACCGATTTAATGAAGCAATACATGCAACTTAAAAACATAGAACGACAAATGGCACAAATTCTTGGAGAGCGTGTATTAAGTATTTGATGACTGATTGGCAACTTTTTCTACTAGATATCGAGGTCGCCTTTTAACTTCTTTATAAATTTTGCCTATATACTCTCCCATCATGCCCAAAGACATCAATATTGCTCCTCCTATAAACCAAACAGAAATCAATAACGAGGTCCACCCCGGCAATGCATGATTTGTTATAAAAGAATATAGTCCATATACGATAGCACATACAGCAATAAACATAAAAACCATTCCTAATACTGCAATCATTCTCAAGGGACGTACAGAAAACGAAGTTACCCCATCTATTGCAAAACTCAACATTCTATGCAATGGATATTTTGTTTGTCCAGCTTTACGCTCTGTTCTGCTATAATAAACACATGCTGATGAAAAACCTAAAGTCTTTACCATACCACGCAAAAACAAGTTACACTCTGGATATGTCATCAAAGCCTTAACGCTACGACTACTCATTAATCTATAATCTGCATGATTATAGATCACATCAGCTCCTAAAAAACTCATCATCTTGTAAAATAATTGAGCTGAATTTCTCTTAAAGAAAGAATCAGAAGAGCGGTTATTGCGAACTCCATATACAATGTCTTTTCCCACACGATAATTGTCAATCATAGATTCCATGGTATTAACATCATCCTGTAAATCCGCATCAATTGTAATTACTGCATCGGTTTTTAACTTTTCAACAGCATACTCCATTCCTGCCCATAATGCATTCTGATGTCCCACATTATGCGCTAATTTAAGCCCCCAAATATTTTCATTTTGTTTAGTTGCATTCTCTATAATATCCCATGTATTATCATTACAACCATCGTCAACCAATAAAAGAAGCCCTTCATCAATTTTCTGTGCACATTGTAACTTTTGTAGAACAAGAACCAAGCTCTTAATTGTATTAGGAAGCACCGCTTCTTCATTATAGCAGGGAACGACAATCGCTAAATTCATATGGCAAAATTATACGTTTATCTGACAATTATTTGTTATTTATGATATAGGAAACAGCCCCATTTCTGCTGCTTTTTTCATAATGTAAGCTAATGCAGCATCATGCTCATTCGGAACATTTCCAGACAACACCGCATCTTTTAAGGAACTTTTTAAACTACCAATTTCCTTACAAGGCGGTAAACCAAAAATCTTCATAATTTCTACTCCATCCACCGGTGGTTGGAAATTACGAATATGATCCTTTAATTCTATCTCGACAAGTTTCTTTCTTACCAGTTTGAAATTGTTCAAAAAATTTTGTTTGCGTATTTCATTCTTACTTGTAATGTCAGCCTCACATAGTGTCATTAAATCATCAATATCGTCACCCGCTTCGAACAGCAATCGCCTTACCGCACTATCTGTAACAACATCATCAGCAATGACGATTGGTCGCATATGTAAACTTACCAATTTTCGCACATATTTCATATGCTCATTCAATGGTAATTTCAAGCGACGGAACAATGGCTGAATCATTTTCTCTCCAATATAATTATGATTATGAAAAGTCCATCCTAATTGTGGATCCCATCGTTTGCTACGCGTTTTTCCAATATCATGTAGTAATGCGGCCCAACGTAACCAAAGATTATTTGAGACTTTACATACATTGTCAAGGACCTCAAGAGTATGATAAAAATTATTTTTATGAGAACGCCCGTTCTTCGTCTCGACGCAATCTAATTCCGATAATTCAGGAAGGATAATCGGCAACAAATTGCTCATCTGTAAATCTACGAAACCTCTTGAAGGCGTTGGAGTCATCATTATCTTATTCAACTCATCTATTATACGCTCTTTACTAACGATATTCATTCTTAAGGCGTTACGCTTTAAAGCCTCAAATGTAGCCTCTTCTATATTAAAGCGCAACTGCGTTGCAAACCGCACACATCGCATCATACGTAACGGATCGTCGCTAAAAGTAATGTCCGGATCTAATGGTGTTCTTAAAATGCCATCTGCCAAATCTTGTTTCCCGCCAAAAGGATCTATTAATTCACCGAAACGGGATTTATTCAAACAGATTGCCATTGCGTTGATAGTAAAGTCACGACGATTTTGGTCATCCTCTAAAGTACCATCTTCAACAATCGGTTTCCGCGAATCATGCGAATAACTTTCCTTACGAGCTCCGACAAACTCAATCTCCTGACCACTCCATTTTACCTGAGCTGTACCAAAATTTCGGAATACTGATAATCGAGCTCCTTTTCCACATTTTTTCGAAAAAGCTTCTGCAAATTCAACTCCACTACCAACAACAACAACATCTATGTCATTTGTCCGACGTTCCAAAAACAAATCACGAACATACCCGCCAACTAGATAGCATTCATAATTCAATTCATCTGCTGTCTGAGAAAGCATTTCAAAAATTGGATGATTTATTCTATCTATAATTTGACTGCGCGATAACTCCACCATTTCTAAAAAATTTGATTACAAAAATACTGATTCTATTTGAATTTTTCGTACTTTCGCTCTTTAATAATTAATTCTTATACTTACATGAAACAAATTACCTTTCTGTTAACCATTGCTTTGTGTACTATCATTACAGCTTGCGGCATTTCAGATAAAGATCATGAAGCTCAGGGCCAAATTTATTTACAAAAAGCCCGAATTGCGCTCCAACACAAAAAATTTAATATTGCCAAACAAATAATAAAAGACTTGCGCGATTCTGTGCCATTTGCTATAGAAGCAAGAAAGGCAGGTATACTATTAATGGATTCTATTGAATTACGTTTGGCTCAAGAAGAATTAAATGTCATTAATCAACGTCTCATGCAATCTAATAATTTATCTACGGACACATTAAAAAATAGTTTTGAAGAAGCCTGCCAAAAAATAAAATTTTACAATAGAAAATTAATCCACGATAAACATGCAATAAAAGCAATGAAGTAACCTATAATGAATATCTAAAATCATGTCATTACTTCCTTCTGAACTCGAAAAAAAATTATACCATTATTTTCATATAACTCATATAACTTCACTTCAAGAAAAATCCTACCAAATTCTTTCTTCTGGACAAAATTGCATAATACACAGTCCTACTGGCAGTGGAAAGACACTGGCATTTCTTCTACCTCTGTATAAAATGCTGACATGTGGGAAACGCGCATTAATTATAGCCCCATCACGAGAATTAGTCCTGCAAATTTCTAAAATCGGAAAAGATCTGTTTCAACCATTAGGAATGTTTGTTTGCTACGGAGGAACGTCTGTAAATAGTGAGAGTATAAAATTACAAAACATCGAACCAAGCATTATTTTTGCTACTCCGGGAAGATTTTATGATCACCTACATAATCATCCTGAAAAGTTCAAACAAATAGACATCCTTATTATCGACGAATTTGATAAATGTTTCAGCATAGGTTTTGAAGAACAAATTCATCAAATTTATACGTCCATTCATCCCAAACAAATTATACTGACTTCGGCTACGACGAATACAAACTTGCCTACATGGTTATCTCCAAAATTTACGTACATATCAGAATCCCCATTTTCAGATATGACAGGAAAAATAGAGAATAATTATGTATTCTATAATACAAATGCAAAACTTGACCTCCTATATAAGATTCTTGCATACTATACTTTCGCGAAAAGTATAATTTTCGTAAACCATCATAATACAATTGAAAACATATCGCGTTTTTTGAAAAAAAGAGGAATAAAAGCTGTTTCTTATTTTGGTGATATGCCACAAGAACAACGCGAACGCGCTATCTTTGAAATTCAAAACGATTGTTGCCACACTATTATTGCAACAGATCTTGCTGCTAGAGGATTAGATATACAAGGATTAAAATTAATTATTGAGTACGATCCATCATTAACTGAAACAATATATAAACATAGAATAGGAAGAACAGGAAGATGGACACAAAATGGATACGCTATTTCTATGTTTCCTATAGGACAGAAGCCCCTTTATCCTTCTGGTAATGACCTGAGTTCAAGCATAACGAACTTCGCTGCAGAAAAAATTCCAGACACAACAAATACGACTTTCTACATTGGAAAAGGGAAAAAACATAATATTAGGAAAGTAGACATTTTGGGAGTATTGTGCAAACAACTTCAAATAAGAAGTGATCAGATTGGACCAATTGCAGTCTTTAATAATTTCTCTATTGTAGCTATTAAATCTAATTGCGAATACGCCTTTAATACCTCATCTAAGATTCCTATCAAAATAAAAAAAACAAAAACTTATATTCAAAGAGCAAGTTCCTAGACATTGAGTGCAATAAAACGCTATAAAAATTTTTATTCACCACTATTTTTCTATATCTTTGCAAAAGATACACCATTAATATTATTGAATTATGAAAAAATACAATTTCGGCGCAGGCCCCTCCATTTTACCACAAGAAGTAATAAAAGCAACCGCGGACGCTTGCTTAAATTTTAATGGACTCTCTCTGATGGAAATCAGTCACCGAACCAGTGATTTTCAAAAAGTAATGGATGAAGCTCAAGACCTATTCAAAGAGCTACTAAATATTCCTGAAGGCTATTCTGTATTGTTCCTCGGCGGAGGTGCAAGCACACAATTTTGCATGGTTCCATACAATTTGTTAGAGAAAAAAGCAGCATACCTAAATACTGGCGTCTGGGCCAAAAAGGCATTAAAAGAAGCCAAACTTTTCGGAGAAGTCGTTGAAGTTGCATCCTCAGCAGAAGCCAATTATACATTTATCCCCAAAGACTATTCAATTCCTGCTGATGCTGATTACTTTCATATCACAACTAACAATACGATATATGGAACTGAAATCAGAACTGACCTTGACAGTCCTGTACCTTTAGTCGCAGATATGTCCTCAGATATCCTATCACGCCCGATTGACGTTAGTAAATATGCAATTATTTATGGTGGTGCCCAAAAGAACTTGTCCATGGCCGGAGTTACATTCGTAATTATTCGCAACGACATTTTAGGAAAAGTTACCCGTCCTATTCCGACCATGCTTAATTATCAGACGCACATTGATAAGGGATCCATGTTCAACACGCCACCAGTAGTACCTATCTATTGCGCTTTGCAAACCCTTAAATGGATAAAAAAATGCGGAGGTGTTGACGCGATGAATAAACTTGCGCACGAAAGAGCTGATCTACTCTATTCTGAGATTGACCGCAATAAACTATTTAAAGGTACAGCTGCGACAGAAGACCGTTCTTTAATGAACATCTGTTTTGTTATGGCTGACGAGTATAAAGATCTAGAAAAAGAATTTTTGGAATTTGCCCAATCTAAAGGTATGGTTGGAGTAAAAGGCCATCGCTCAGTTGGAGGATTTAGAGCTTCATGCTATAACGCAATGCCCATTGAAGGTGTACAAGCATTAGTGGCATGCATGAAAGAATTTGAATCTTTACATTAAATTACCATTTTAGGCAAGCAATTAGGCATTTCACTATTTTTCTATCTTATCCCCCTTATTATCAGTGTAAATAAGACCTATTTGCTTGCCACTTTTTATTAATACCCAATAACCTATAACGACATGAAAAAATTTTTAATAGCCACAGAAAAGCCTTTTACACAAATAGCAGTAAATGGAATAAAAGACATCATTGAATCCAACGGTTTTAAATTTTCTCTTCTAGAAAAATATACAGATAAGCAACAACTGATAGAAGCATCCAAAGATGCAGCCGCACTTATTATTAGAAGTGACAAAATCGATGCTGAAGTATTTGAAGCCTCTCCCAATTTGGAAATTGTAGTTCGAGCAGGAGCGGGCTATGACAATGTTGACTTACAAGCAGCCACAGCACACAATGTAACAGTGATGAACACTCCTGGTCAAAACTCTAATGCGGTTGCTGAGCTTGCAATTGCCATGCTATTATACCAATATCGTAATCATTTTAATGGAAAAGCAGGTTCTGAACTCAGAGGAAAGACTATCGGTCTTTATGCATATGGAAATGTAGCGCGCTATTTAGGACAAATAGCTAAAGGCTTTGGAATGAAGGTTATGGCGTATCGCAGAAGTGGCGTAAATGAAGAAGGCATCATCGCAGCAACCTCTCCAGTTGAACTGTTTGAAAAATGTGATATCGTAAGTTTGCATATGCCACTAACACCAGAAACAGAAAAAGTGGTAGGTTACGACTTTATCACAAAAATGAAGCCTAATGCTGTAATAATCAACACCGCGCGTAAAGAAGTAATTAATGAAGAAGAATTATTAAAAGCATTTGAAGAACGCACAGACCTGTGCTATTTGACAGACATTGCGCCAAAAGATCTTGAAAAATTTAACCAACAATTAGGCGAGCGCTTTTTCGCTACACCCAAAAAGATGGGAGCACAAACTGCAGAAGCGAACATCAATGCCGGACTGGCTGCAGCACGCCAAATAGTAAACTTCTTTAAGAACAACGATATCACTTTCAAAGTTAATTAAGCAAAGACATCATTAATATGGCAACGATCAAGCCTTTTAAAGGATTACGTCCTCCAAAAGAATTGGTAGAACAAGTCCAGTCACGCCCTTATGACGTGCTGGACTCCCAAGAAGCAAAGGAAGAAGCTGCAGGTAATGAAAAATCACTATACCGCATCATTAAACCTGAAATAAACTTTTCTCCTATTCTAAATGAATACGACGAAAAAGTTTATGAAAAAGCGCATGAAATGTTCAGCGTCTTTAAAAATAAAGGATGGTTGGTAAAGGACACAAAGGAATGCTACTATCTTTATGCACAAACAATGAACGATAAGACACAATATGGTTTTGTTGTTTGTGCAAATGTACACGATTACGTAAATGGTGTCATCAAAAAGCACGAATTGACCAGAAGAGAAAAAGAAGATGATAGAATGCGTCATGTCAGATCCACAAATGCCAATATGGAACCCGTTTTTTTGGCATATCCTGACAATCAGACTCTAGCAGCAATAGAAAAAAAATATGCACAATTATCGCCCGAATATGATTTTATTGCTCCTATTGATGGGTTCAGGCATCGTTTTTGGATAATTAATGATGACAAAGACATCAACACCATAACCCAAACATTCTCCGAAATACCTCATTTATATATAGCCGATGGACATCATCGTTCTGCAGCAGCGGCTCGGGTGGGATTGGAAAAAGCTGCATCACATCCGAATTGTAATGGTACTGAAGAGTATAATTATTTTATGGCTGTATGTTTCCCTTCAAGTCAACTTACTATATTAGACTACAACCGAGTAGTAAAAGATCTCAACGGACTAAGCCCTGAGGAATTTCTAAAGGCTTTGTCTGAAGACTTTGATATAGAACCTTTACAAGAAAAAGAAGACAAACACCCTCAAAAAGCACATCAATTTTCCCTCTATCTACAATCAGGACAATGGTATTTACTTACAGCCAAGCCATCGACTTTTGACCCAACAAATCCGATAGGCAATCTTGATGTAGATATATCCTCACGACTAATCCTTGACAAAATCCTTGGAATAAAAGACTTACGATCTGACAAACGAATTGATTTCGTAGGTGGCTTGAGAGGATTAGAAGAGTTGGAAAGAAGGGTTAACTCCGGAGAAATGGCTATGGCACTTGCGCTGTATCCTGTTTCCATGGAACAAATCATGGATATAGCCAATCATGACATGATAATGCCTCCTAAAGCAACTTGGTTTGAACCCAAACTGCGAAGCGGCTTAGTTGTACACGAGTTAGAAGACTAATGTAATTGAAAATTTCAAAAGGAGCAATCATATAAAAATTGCTCCTTTTTTTATTGAAACGCAGAAAAAACAGGAAAAATATTTTGTTATTATAAAATAAAGTCATATCTTTGCATCGCTTTTGAGAAACAAAGGGCGCTTAGCTCAGCTGGTTCAGAGCATCTGCCTTACAAGCAGAGGGTCGGCGGTTCGAA
>ENA-ORSJ01000033-ORSJ01000033.1-human-gut-metagenome-genome-assembly--contig:-NODE-33-length-143697-cov-10.394258_pt1 | contig 143697 bp, 107 predicted proteins | sample MGYA00242191_ERZ509158 | MGnify/ENA primary metagenome ERZ509158 (study PRJEB26280, sample SAMEA2338623) | human gut metagenome | biome: human gut; feature: human-associated habitat; material...
GATTCAGGCCTCGGCAGGCTCTGCAGCGGGCTCCTCCGCAGTATCGGCGATCTCCTCGCAGGCAGCGGCGGCACGCTCTTCATTGATGGCCTTCGCATCTGCCAGAATGTCCCCGCAGTTTTCACGGAGCGTCGTGACCGTCGTCATCACGTCTTCCTTCGCGCGGAGCACGGCAGCCGTCGCGTGGGTATAGACCTTTTTCGCGTCACGGCTGCTGAGGATCCGGACCCCAGCCGTTCCGAACAGAACGCCGCCTGCAAACAGGCCAAGCTTTGCTGCAATACGCATATTGATTTCCTCCAGTTTTCGTAACTTCAGAAAAAGTAAGGCTTGGCTAACATTTGACCGCACTCGCTTTTCCCGTGCCCGTATGATACACCGCAGGGCCATAAATGTCAATGCTTTCCCGCCCCACTTTTCGAGAAAAATCCGCAATTCTTGACAAACGCAGGCCGCCCGTTATAATGAAAGCAGAAAAAGGAGGAGACCGCATGAAACGCTTATTTACCCGCCGGACCGCCGGGACGGATGCAAAAGTTGACCGGCTCGTCATGGAATACACCCGCCGCAGTGCGGCCTCTCCCCTGCTGCAGCACACGGAGCGGCTCGTGCTCGACCGGAGCGAGGGCATCGCACACCTCAGCTCCGTCGGCAAGCACACCGCCGAGCGCCGCTGCTCGCTCCCGTCCGCGGCGGCCCGCCTGCTCGACATGGGGCCCGAGGCCGTACTCATCAAGGGCGGCCACGCCTGCGGTCCTCAAAAGCAGGACGTGCTCTTCTGGCACGCCACCGACGGCAGCCTGCAGCAAGCCGCGTTTGAGGCGCCCGCCGTCGCTACGCGCAACACCCACGGCACGGGCTGCACCCTCTCGTCGGCCATTGCGGCCTATCGGGCGCGCGGCCTGTCCTGGCCCGAAGCCGTGGCCGGGGCCAAACAATACATCACTCAGGCCCTGCAGGCCGGCGCCGACGTCGCCATCGGGCAGGGCACGGGACCGCTCAATCACTTCTTCAGTCCGCAACCCTTAATCAAGCAAAACGTTATGACACCGATTCAGTTTATTACGCATTATACCGAGCGCTACTCCTATCTCGACTCGGCCCGCATGGCCCTGGAGGGCGGATGCCGGTGGATTCAGCTGCGCATGAAAAACGTGGACGACGCCGTGGTGGAACACACTGCGCGCGAACTGCTGCCCATGTGCCGGCGCGCCGGAGCCGTGCTCATTCTGGACGACCGCGTGGAGCTGGCCCTGCGTCTGGGGGCCGACGGCGTACATCTGGGGCATAATGACATGCCCCTCGACCGCGCCCGTGCCATGAGCCGCGCCGGCTTCATCATTGGCGGTACGGCCAACACGTTTGACGACATCCGCCGCCTGGCGGAGCAGGGGGCCGACTACATCGGTTGCGGCCCTTACCGCTTTACTACCACCAAGCAGAAGCTCTCGCCCGTACTGGGGCTGGAGGGCTACGGCCGCCTGCTGCAGCAGATGCGGGAGGCGCAAATCCACGTGCCTCTGGTGGCCATCGGCGGCATCACGGAGACCGACATTCCGGCCCTGCTGCAAACCGGTGTGCAGGGCATTGCCCTGAGCGGAAGCATCCTGCGGGATGACAATCCGGCCGAAGCCATGCGCCGCGTGTGCCGGCTGTGTGAGGGCGGCGCTGACTCGTAACTTCATGAAATACTATTCATATCTCAGACTATGGACAATCATATTAAAGTAACCTATCCGGATTCAGAGAAAGTTTATCTGAACGGAACCTTATATCCCGACCTGCGTGTGGGCATGCGGCGGGTAAACCTTACACCCACGGTGAGCATTGACGCCGAGGGCCGACGCGTGGAGCGCCCCAATGCGCCGGTTTATGTGTACGACACCAGTGGTCCGTACAGCGACAGGAACATTGACATCGACCTGAAAAAAGGTCTGCCCCGCTTGCGCGAGCCGTGGATTCTGAAGCGCGGTGGCGTGGAGCGCCTGCCCGAAATTTCGTCGGAGTACGGCCGCCAGCGCCGCGACGACCACTCGCTCGACGCCTTGCGATTTGAGCACATCACCCTGCCGCTGCGTGCCAAGAAGGGTAGCCAGATTACGCAACTCTACTACGCCCGTCAGGGCGTGATTACGCCGGAAATGGAGTACGTGGCCATCCGCGAAAACATGAACTGCGCCGAGCTGGGCATCGAGACCCACATCACGCCCGAGTTCGTGCGCGACGAAATTGCCGCCGGCCGCGCCGTGCTTCCGGCCAACATCAACCACCCCGAAGCCGAGCCGATGATTATCGGCCGCAACTTCCTGGTGAAAATCAACACCAACATCGGTAACTCCGCCACGACCTCCGGCATTGAGGAGGAGGTGGAAAAGGCCGTGTGGAGCTGCAAGTGGGGCGGCGATACGCTGATGGACCTTTCCACGGGTGCCAACATTCACGAGACGCGCGAGTGGATTGTGCGCAACTGCCCGGTACCCGTCGGCACGGTGCCTATGTATCAGGCCATGGAGAAGGTGCACGGCAAGGCCGAGGACCTGACGTGGGAACTGTTCCGCGACACGCTCATTGAGCAGTGCGAGCAGGGCGTAGACTACTTCACCATCCACTGCGGCATCCGCCTGAAAAACGTGCACCTGGCCGCCGACCGCCTGACCGGCATGGTAAGCCGTGGCGGCAGCATCATTTCCAAGTGGTGCCAGGTTCACCAGAAGGAGAGCTTCCTCTACGAGCATTTCGATGACATCTGCGACATCCTGGCGCAGTATGACGTGGCCGTATCGCTGGGCGATGGCCTGCGTCCTGGCTGCATCCACGACGCCAACGACCGCGCCCAGTTTGCCGAGCTCGACACGATGGGCGAGCTGGTGGAGCGCGCCTGGGCCAAGAATGTGCAGGCCTTTATTGAAGGCCCCGGTCACGTGCCCATGAACAAAATTCCTGAAAACATGGAGCGTCAGCTCAAGAACTGCCACGAGGCCCCGTTCTACACGCTGGGCCCGCTGGTGACGGACATTGCGCCGGGCTACGACCACATTACCAGTGCCATTGGTGCCGCACAAATCGGGTGGTACGGCACGGCCATGCTGTGCTACGTAACGCCCAAGGAGCATCTGGCTCTGCCCGACCGCGACGATGTGCGCGTGGGGGTGGTTACTTACAAGATTGCCGCCCATGCCGCCGATCTGGCCAAGGGACATCCCGGAGCTGCCGTGCGCGACAATGCCCTGAGCAAGGCGCGCTACGAGTTCCGCTGGAAGGACCAGTTCAATCTGAGCCTCGACCCCGAACGGGCCTTGGAATATTACAAGACAGCCAACCACGTGGGAGGAAAATACTGCACCATGTGTGGTCCTAACTTCTGTGCCATGCGCATCAGCCAGACGCTGGAGGATACTAACTGCACGGAAGTTAAGGAATAAAGCCTGAAAAATTGTACAACATAAACTTTATATCGAAGAGAAATGATTGAAAAGAAAGTATCGCAGGGTATTATCCGTACCTACTTTGAGAAATTGGAGAATAATCTCGACCTTGATGTGGCCATCGTTGGTGGTGGCCCGTCGGGAATTGTGGCTGCCTACTATCTGGCCAAGGCCGGTCTGAAGGTAGCGCAGTTTGACCGCAAGCTCTCGCCCGGCGGCGGCATGTGGGGCGGTGCCATGATGTTTAACCAGATTGTGGTGCAGAAAGAGGCCATCGACATCGTCAAGGACTTTGACATCAACTTCCAGCCGTACGAGGACGACCTCTTCGTCATGGATTCCGTAGAGAGTACGTCGGCCCTGCTGTATCATGCCGTGCATGCCGGTGCTACCATCTTCAACTGCTACTCGGTGGAGGACGTAGTGTTCAAGAACAACGAGGTGAGCGGCGTGGTGGTCAACTGGACTCCCGTACTTCGTGAGGGCATGCATGTGGACCCCATCAACATCATGGCGCGCTGCGTCATTGACGGTACCGGACACGACAGCGAAATGTGTAAGACGGTAGCCCGCAAAAATGGCATCCGCCTGGCTACGGAAACCGGTGACGTCATTGGTGAGCGCTCGCTTGACGTAGTAGCCGGTGAGAACGAGGTAGTCAATGGCACCAAGGAGATTTATCCCGGACTTTACGTTTGCGGTATGGCCGCTTCGGCCGTGAGCGGTACGCCCCGCATGGGACCTATTTTCGGCGGTATGCTGATGTCGGGTAAAAAAGTGGCTGAGCTGATTATCGAGAAGCTCAAGAAATAAGTTTATCCGAGTATTTCTACATTCCGGATGAAATGGATTGTGATTACCTCTCCTGTATGTTTTGCAGGAGAGGCTTTGTTTTTACGCGATTTGGCGGAGGCCGGAGTGGATGCCATTCATCTGCGCAAACCCGAGTCCGACCGAGTGGCTTTTGAAAGCCTGCTGGAGCAGTTGGAGCCGGCTGTGCGCCGGTTGATGGTGACGCATGATTATTTTGAGTTGGCTGCATCCTACGGTCTGCGCGGCGTACACCTGAACCGCCGCCACCCCGAGCCGCCGGCTGGCTGGACAGGGCAACTGAGCTGCTCGTGCCATTCGCTTGAGGAGGTGGCGCAGCGCAAGGGCAGTATGGACTACGTGTTTCTGAGTCCCGTCTTCAACAGCATCTCCAAGCAGGGCTACGAGGCTGCCTTTACGGACGAGCAACTGGACGCAGCCGCACGGAAAGGGCTGCTTGACCACCGGGTAATGGCCCTGGGCGGCATTACGCCAGAGTGTGCGCCGCAACTGCGCCGATGGCATTTTGGCGGCGGCGCCATGCTTGGGTGCATTCAGCGCCTGGCTCCACTGCCGCCCCAGGAGCGTCTGGCGGCGTTGAGGCGGATACGCGAAATGTGGTGACAGAAGCCTGCGGAAATGGTAGTCCGGACTGCCTTCCGCAGGCTTTTTTCATCATATATTAGGATTGCGCAAAATGGAATAACTCCGTAATTTTGCATCACAAAACGATTCAACACATTCGTATTCATGCAATATAACAAGTCTCTTATTCTGATGCTGGCCGCAGCGGCCGCTTCTGTCCGGGCTAACGACGTGACGCCGCTGCCTGCCGACACTTCGCGTGTAATTGATATTGAGGAAACCGTAGTAGTGGCTTCGCCCAAAGAAACGCAGACCCTGCGGCGTCAGGCCGTGTCGGTCAGTATTTTGGGCGAGCAGCGCCTGGCCGATTTTGATGTCCGTTCCGTGCGCGGGCTGTCGGGGGTGGTGCCCAATTTCTATTCACCCGACTACGGTTCGCGCCTTTCGTCGGCCATTTATGTGCGCGGCATCGGTTCGCGTATCAACTCGCCCGCTGTGGGACTGTATGTAGACAATATTCCGTATGTCGACAAAACGGCCTATGACTTCCGTTTTCAGAATGTCGACCGTATTGACGTGTTGCGCGGGCCGCAGGGCACGATTTACGGTCGCAACTCCATGGCCGGCCTGATGCGTGTGTTCACCAAGGACCCGCTCACCTACAAGGGTACTGAAGTCAACCTGGGGGCCAGCGGCCGCAACAACGGGCTGAAAGCCGACTTTACCACCTTTTTGCACCCGGCGCAGAATCTGGGCCTTTCGGTGGGTGGATTTTATGATTACAGTGAGGGATATTTCAAGTCTTCCGACAAGCAGGATGTGGATTATCTGCATACGGCCGGAGGCAACGTAAGGGCGGTGTGGAAACCTACTGACGCCTTGCGTCTGGGGCTTTCGGTTAACTATGAATACGTGGACCAGGGGGCCAATCCTTATTTCTATGAAGGCCCGGCCGAGGCGGGAGCCGTTGATGAATATCCCGACGAGCGCGGCAGCATCAGCTACACCTACCGCCCGTATTATCGCCGCAATCTGTGGAACAACGGCCTCTCGGTAGAGTGGACGGCACCGTCGTTTGTCTTGTCGTCCAACACGTCGTTCCAGTATCTTGAAGACCGTCTTTCCATTGACCAGGACTTCCTGAAGGCCGACATCTTCCGCCTGATTCAGCAGCAGGCGCAGCGTAACCTGACGGAAGAGTTCACCCTGCGCTCCCACCGCGGACGCCGCTGGCTCTGGACATCGGGCGCTTTCGTATCCTATCAGCATCTGAACACTTCGTGCCCCGTGCGTTTCGGAGCCGACGGCATGGACTATCTCAACGGCCAGATTTCAGGCGGCATGAGTCAGTCGGGCATGCCCATGAGTCTGGAGCTGAGCGACGGGCAGCTGATGTTTACCTCACAGTTCCGCACCCCTTCGGTCAACGCGGCCCTGTTCCATCAGTCCACCTTCCGCAATCTGGGCGTGGAGGGCCTGTCGGCTACGGTAGGTCTGCGGCTGGACTATGACCACCAGCAGCTGACGCTCGACGCTGCCACGTCGGACGCGGTGCCCTACAATTTCCGGATGCCGGCCTTTCAGGTTGATGCTTCCGAGAGCGTGTCGCCGCAGGTCAAGGGCAGCCTGAGCGACCACTACTGGCAGCTGCTGCCCAAGTTTGCCCTGCAGTATGACCTGCCCGAGGCTTTGGGCAACGTGTACGCCAGCGTGAGCAAGGGCTACCGCTCGGGTGGCTACAACATTCAGCAATATTCCGACCTGGCACAGGCGGCTCTGACGCGCGACTTGATGAGCAGCGTGGCCGACCTGAGCGAGGCAACCATATCGGCCATTCCCGGTATGCCGCAGGCCGTCAAGGACAAGGCCATTGCAGCCATGCGCGAGGCCATCAGTCAGTATATGCCGGCCGAACCGCAGGCCGCCGACTTGCGCTTCAAGCCCGAAAAGTCGTGGAACTATGAGGTGGGAGCCCATCTGAACCTGGCCGACCATGCCTTGCGGCTGGATGCCGCGGCTTTCTGCACGCTGACCAAGGACCAGCAGATTGCGCGTTTCTCGCCCTCCGGTCTGGGACGCATGACCGTAAATGCCGGAGAGTCACGCAGCTGTGGAGCCGAGCTGGGACTGACCTGGGCGGCTCTCGACAACCGCCTGATGATGATGGCCAACTACGGTTTTACGCACGCCACCTTTACCTCCTATGATGCCGGCGAGCAGGTGGTGACTGACGAAAACGGAGAGTCGCAGCGCGTTCATATAGACTATACCGGCAACCGTGTGCCTTTTGCACCGGCCCATACGCTGGGAGCGGCGGCCGACTTTACGCAGCCCCTGAACCGTGGCCTCTGGCGCAGCGTGACGGTAGGGCTCAACGTGAGCGGATGCGGCGATATTTACTGGAACGAGCAGAACTCCATGCGCCAGAAGTTCTATGCCCTGATGGGAGCCCATGTGGGCGGGCAGCTGGGCAGTTGGCTCCATTTCGACTTTTGGGCCAAAAACATCACCAATACACACTACGACCTGTTCCGCTTTGATTCCATGGACCGCCGCTTCTCGCAGCGCGGCCTGCCGGCTCAGGCCGGATTCGACCTGAAATTCCAGTTCTGATGTGTCTGGAGTCCGGTCGGAGCGTACCGGCGTGAGGCAGCCGCAGGGCCGGATGTCGTAACCCCATACGTTTTTAGTTTTTTATAATCAGGTAAAAAGAGCGAAGCACGTGCAGCCTTTTCTTTCCGTAATCAGGACAGAAGGTTGTGCGTGCTTTTGGTTGGTGGGTAGGGCAGGTGGCGCAACAAGGCCGGAGGAAAAAATTTTCAGGTCGGAGGAAAAATAAAACAGGCGGGACGTCAATTCTCTTTCGTGCCGGCTTGTGGCTCCGGTCCGGCATGGGGAGTTGTCTGACTTCGGTATGTATGGTAAAAATGTCGCTGTTTTCTTCTTTTAATAAGATAAATGTCGCTTATTTATCTGTAAAATAATCTTTTTGTCTGAAATTTTGTGATTTTACTGAATTTTTCTCTTTAATTGTTTGGGTAAAAATGGAAGAATGCTTATTTTTGCAGCAATTTAGATGTAAAAATGTAAGTAAAACATAAATAAAACTGACAATATGTGTGGAATAGTTGGCGTTTTTAATGTTCCTGAATCGCAAATATCCGAAGTGCGTGAACAGGTGTTGGTCATGAGCAAACGTATCCGTCACCGGGGGCCCGACTGGAGCGGCATATATACCGGCAAACGGGTCGTAATGGCGCATGAACGTCTGGCCATAGTCGATCCGGAAAGCGGCGGCCAGCCCCTTTACAGTGCCGACGGCACGGTGGTGCTGACCGTGAACGGCGAAATCTACAACCACCGCGAACTGCGCCAGAAGCTGGCCGGCAAGTACCGGTTTTCCACCGGTTCCGACTGCGAAGTGATTCTGGCCCTGTATCAGGAAAAGGGCATGGACTTTCTGGAGGATTTGAGCGGCATTTTTGCCTTTGCCCTCTACGACAGCCGGAGCGACCGTTTCCTCATTGCCCGCGACCCCATCGGTGTGATTCCCCTTTACATCGGCTATGGCGACGAGGGGCAGGTGTACGTGGCCAGTGAGCTCAAGGCCCTCGAGGGGTTCTGCCCGCGTTATGAGCCCTTTCTGCCCGGTCATTGTTACGACAGTGCCGAGGGGCGTGTACGCCGCTGGTACCGACGCAGCTGGACCGACTATGAGGCCGTCAGCCGGAGTACGGAGCCGGAGTCGGCCCTGCGGCCGGCGCTGTGTCAGGCCGTGGAGCGGCAGCTCATGAGCGATGTGCCCTACGGTGTGTTGCTTTCGGGCGGACTCGACAGTTCCATTATCTCGGCCATCGCCGCCCGCTATGCCGAACATCGCATTGAGAGCGGCGGCAGTCAGCGCGCCTGGTGGCCGCGCCTGCACTCGTTTGCCGTAGGACTGGAGGGAGCCCCCGACCTGGCCAAGGCCCGTGAGGTAGCGGAGCATATCGGTACCGTACACCACGAAATTCACTACACCCTGCAGGAGGGGCTCGACGCCCTGCGCGACGTGATTTACTATATTGAGACCTACGACGTGACCACCGTGCGCGCCTCCGTGCCGATGTACCTGCTGGCCCGCGTTATCAAGTCGATGGGCATCAAGATGGTGCTTTCGGGCGAGGGTGCCGACGAGATTTTCGGCGGCTATCTCTACTTTCACAAGGCACCTACGGCTCAGGCTTTTCATGAGGAGACGGTGCGCAAGCTTTCCAAGCTGTATCTGTACGACTGCCTGCGGGCCAACAAGAGTCTGTCGGCCTGGGGAGTGGAAGGCCGTGTGCCTTTTCTCGACAAGGAGTTTCTGGACGTAGCCATGAACCTGCGGCCGGATGTGAAAATGTGCCCCGGCAGGAAACTTGAGAAGCAGGTGCTGCGTCAGGCCTTTGCCGACTATTTGCCGCAGGACATCGTGTGGCGTCAGAAGGAGCAGTTTTCCGACGGCGTGGGCTATTCCTGGATTGATACCCTCAAGGCCTATACCGCCAGCCAGGTGAGTGACGAGCAGATGGCGCATGCCGCCGAGCGTTTCCCCATTAATCCGCCGATGAACAAGGAGGAGTATTACTACCGCTCCATATTTGCCGGCCATTTCCCTTCGGAGAGTGCCGCACGCAGCGTACCCAGCGTGCCGAGCGTGGCCTGCAGCACCGCCGAGGCCCTGGCCTGGGACGAGGCCTTCAGCAAAATCAACGACCCCAGCGGACGTGCCGTGAAGGATGTGCATGAAAATGCCTTGTAGGTGCCGGTACGGAAAAAAGCGGTCCGCAATCGGATGTTTCCGGTTGCGGACCGCTTATGTCTGGCCGACTGGGTGTCGGGATTATTGTGCTTGTGTGCTGCGGCGGCTCAGGGTGATGAGCACTTTGCCGTCTTCGTCGGTAAGCATGAGCTTGCTGCCTTTCATGCGGAGCTTTCTTACCTTGTCGAACATACCGGAAATGTGGCGCTCGAGTTGGTCGTTGGGGCAGTAGCGGCGGGTCATGGCTACCGGGCTGAACGAGAGGCGGCCCTGGCTGAGGCTGTCGGTCTTGATGCTTCCCATGACGTTGTTGCATCCGGTGGAGCCGTACAGGCGTTTCTCTGCTGTGTTGAAGCCCAGGAAGGGGGCGTCCATGGTTTCCTCGTCGGCAGCGTTGAAGCCGTCGGCACTGACGATGTTCCACTCGCCGTTGATGTTTGATTCCGTGAATTCTTTGGTTTGTGCGCAGGATGTCAGCAACATAGGCAGTGCACACAACGCCAATACGTAGCATGTGATTCTTTTCATCTTCGTAAAGGGTTTGTTTTTATACGGCTGCAAAGTTAGTGCAACTGTTTTGAAAGTCCAAGCCCGTGCCTCGTTTTTTTAACATAAACGCGTACAAATGGCTTTTTGGGCGTTGCGGGGGCTTGGCTTGAGGGGTACGGGCCTGAAAATCCGTGGAGTATCTGTCTGATTTTGTACGGAATACTTGGCCATGTCAAAAAAAAGTTGTTCCTTTGCACCGCTTTCCATATAACCGCTGCCGGGATGAGAGTTCCCCGACACGTTGTATGGGTTAACCATTAATATTCAATTTAAAAATGGCAGATTTAATTAAAATTGCTGAGCAGGCTTTTGCTACTGAAAAGCAGTATCCCAAATTCAAGTCTGGTGATACCATCACGGTAGCTTACAAAATCGTCGAGGGTAACAAAGAGCGTATCCAGTTGTATCGCGGCGTGGTTATCAAAATTGTAGGTCACGGCGACAAGAAGCGTTTTACGGTTCGTAAAATGTCTGGTACGGTTGGTGTTGAGCGTATTTTCCCGATTGATTCACCGGCTATCGAGAGCATCGAGGTGAACAAGATTGGTAAGGTGCGTCGTGCTAAATTGTACTACCTGCGTAACCTCACCGGTAAGAAGGCACGTATCAAGGAAAAACGTGTCAACTCCGCTACCATCGAGACACAGGCTTAATTCGACGACCAGCATAAAAAAGTCCGGTTGCTTAGGAGGTAACTCCGTCAGCAATCGGGCTTTTTTTATATGCCTGAAAAAAAGTCCCGTACGCAGCTTGAGGCCGCGGCATCCCCCGTGTGCCGTGTTGCGTGTGGACGGCATGTTTTTCAGGTGGGAGGAAAGATTTTTCAGGTCGGAGGTATTTCTTTTCAGGCGGCTTGCCGTTTTTTTTACAGGCCACCTTTTTCCGCTCAGGTCGGCGGTTGCCGGGGTGGCAGGCCGGCGCGTGGAGGCGTGGGGCGCGTGGGTGTGGGTTGCCGGGCGGACATGCTGTTCCGTATCGTATGAAAACCCTGCCGGAATACTGACAAGTGCGCCGAAAAAGGATGATTTTTCGGCTGAAAATGCTATCTTTGCGGAAAACAACGAATTGGCAGGCACCGCTCCCAGGGTTGGGATACGGCTGCCCCGAACACAAAAATGCTATATTTTTCGGTATGAAACCCATATTTATAGCCGGCCCCTGCGTGATTGAGAGTGCGGAGTTATTGCAGACTGTGGCCGGAGAACTGGTGCGCATACGCCAGACGTTAGGCGATGTTGAACTGATTTTCAAGGCATCGTTCGACAAGGCCAACCGTACTTCACTCAAGTCATTCCGGGGCCCGGGCCTGGAGCGCGGGCTGCAAATGCTCTCCGACATTCGGGAGCAGTATCACCTGCCCATTACGACCGACGTGCACGAGTCCTATCAGGCCGAGGCTGCCGGTGAGGTGGTCGATGTGTTGCAGATTCCGGCCTTCCTTTGCCGACAGACCGATTTGCTCGTGGCGGCCTCACGCAGCGGGCGTACGGTCAATGTGAAGAAGGCACAGTTCCTCTCGGGCGAGGACATGCAGTATGCCGTCGAGAAGTGTCGTGAGGCCGGAGCCGGCGAAGTCTGGCTCAGCGAGCGCGGCAACAGTTTTGGCTACAACAATCTGGTAGTCGACTTCCGTAACATTCCCGTTATGAAGCAGTGGGCCGACCGTGTCATCATGGACTGTACGCACAGCGTGCAGCGCCCCGGTGGCGGGGGCGGCAAAACCTCCGGCGACCGCCGCTACGTGCCGGCCATGGCTTTGGCCGCCAAGGCCTTTGGCGCGCAGGGATATTTCTTTGAGGTGCATCCCGACCCCGAAAAGGCCTTGAGCGATGGCCCCAACATGCTTTATCTGAAAGATTTGGAAAACGTCATAAAATCGCTGTTATGAAAAGTTGGTTAGAGGTGGGCCGCCAGTGTATCAAGGATGAGGCTGAGGCCGTGTTGGGACTGATTCCGCAGTTGGACGAGAGCTTTGACAAAGCCGTCGACATTGTGCTTAACAGTAAGGGTAAACTCATAGTGACCGGTGTGGGAAAGAGTGGGCATATCGGGGCAAAAATTGCCGCCACGCTTTCGTCAACGGGTACTTCCAGTTTTTTTATGAACGCCCTCGACGCCTATCATGGCGATTTGGGCATGATTGCCACTGACGATGTGGTGCTGGCCATTTCCTATTCGGGACATACTGACGAACTCTTGCGCATCCTGCCCGGTATCCTTTCGCGCGGTGTGCCCGTCATCGGTATGAGCGGTAATCCCGATTCGCTCCTGGCGCGCTATTCGGTGGTACATCTGAACGCCTCCGTGGCGCGTGAAGCCTGTCCGCTGGGGTTGGCCCCTACGTCGTCAACCACGGCAGCCCTGGCTCTGGGCGATGCGCTGGCCTGCGCCCTGATGGAGGCCAAGCAGTTCAAGGCTTCAGACTTTGCCCGCTTTCATCCGGGCGGCAGTCTGGGACGCCGGTTGCTGACCAAGGCGTCCGACGTAATGCGGGCCGACGACCTGCCCGTGGTGTCTCCCTCCCTGCAAATGGGTGAGGCACTCATACGCATGAGCAGTGGACGTCTGGGCCTGTGTGTGGCTGTTGAGGACAACCGCATCGTAGGTATCATTACCGACGGCGACATTCGCCGCGCCATGGAAAGCCGGAAAGACCAGTTCTTCAAACTTACGGTGGGCGAAATCATGACCCGTACTCCCAAATGCGTACAGCCGGACACCAAAGTGACCGAAATTGAGAATATCATGCAGACCTGCAAGATTCATTCCGTACTTGTTACCGACGAAAGTCAGGCGCTGTTGGGCATAGTCGACTCTTTCAGCACCATGTTGTAGCAAAGGACCGGGCCTGAAGCGTCTTGTTGTCTGCAAATACTGATAAATTAAAAATAATGATTCGTAAAGTATTGAAAATAAGCCTGCTGTTTTGGCTTATGGCCGTGGTGGCCTGGGCTCAGGAGCGGAGCGATTCGACGGTGGTGCAGATGGCACGTGCCGAGGGCTTGTCTTTTTCGCACGACAACAGTGTGGTGCTGCTGCCCACCGGAGTGGAAAAGTTTACCGACCTTTTTCAGGCCGTGCGGCAGGCACGTCATTCCATTCATCTGGAATATTTCAACTTCCGCAACGATTCCATCTCAAACGAACTGTTCAGTCTGCTCATTGAGCGGGCACGGGCGGGCGTAAAGGTCCGGATTATTTTTGACGGGTTCGGCAATTCGTCAAACAATCGTCCGTTGCGCAAACGGCATCTTGAGGCCTTTCGTGAAGCCGGACTGGAGATATATGAATTTGACCCCATACGTTTTCCCTGGATTAACCATGTGTTTAACCGCGACCACCGGAAAATCGTAGTGATTGACGGTGTGCTGGGCTATACCGGCGGCATGAACGTGGCCGACTACTACATTACCGGAAAACCCGAGTTCGGCGAATGGCGCGACATGCACTGCCGGGTGGAGGGCACGGCGGCCTGGGATTTGCAGGACGTGTTTCTGCGCATGTGGAACCGCCTGTCCGACCAGCATCTGAGCGGCCCCGAATTTTATCAGGGCACTTATTTTCTCGACAGTCTTTTTACGGGGCTGAAACCCGACACCACGGCAACCCGGGGGCGGAAAATGATTGCTACGGTCAACCGCGAGCCACACACTTCGCCCAAGATCATACGCCGGATGTTTGTGCATGCCATTGATGCCGCACAGGACAGCATACGCATCGTCACTCCTTATTTCACCATGTACCGGTCGGTCAAGCGGGCACTCAAGCGTGCGTTGCGCCGGGGAGTTAAGGTACAGGTAATGGTGTCGGAAAAAGTGGATGTGCCCGTAGTGCCGCGTGTCATTGAGCAGAATGCCCGCATCCTCACGGCGCGTGGGGCGCAGATATTCTATTATCAGGGCGGTTTCCACCACAGTAAGGTAATGACCGTCGACGGCCGGTTTACGTACATGGGTTCCGCCAATCTCGACCGCCGCAGCGGATTCTGCGACAACGAGTGTAACCTGCTCATTATTGACCCTCATGTAACGGCGCAGCTCGACGAGCGCTTCAACAACGACGTGCGCCAGCATTGCTACCTCTTTACGCACGAGCGCTACAAGCAGCTTCCGGCCGGACAGCGTCTGCAGGGCCACCTGTTTAAACTGCTGACACCATTTTTGTAGAATTAGCGCTGAAATACAATGAAAGATACATCCTTTTCCGTGGCCAAAGCCCTGGCCATCTTCTTTATGGTATTGGCTCATTCCGGATGCCCCTCGTGGATTTCGGGGTTTGTCAGTATGTTCCACATGCCGTTTTTCTTTATCTGTGCCGGCTATTTTTTCAAGGCTGCTTATTGGGATAACGGGCAGCCCTTTGTGGAGCGGCGCATCAAGCGGCTCTACGTGCCTTTTGTGAAGTGGAGCGTGGTGATGCTTTGTCTGCACAACGTGTTGAGCCTGACGGGCATCATTTCCGGACGGGGCAGTGAACTCTACGACTGGCATACTTTTTTCCAGCACGTGTGGAGCTGCCTGTTCAATATGTCGGGCTACGACAACATAACCTGCGGGGCCTACTGGTTCTTCCGTACGCTGCTGCTCGTCAGTCTGGCCTACTGGTTGCTGGGCGCCCTGTTGCGACGCCTGCGCCTGAGGGTGTGGCACAAAAGCCTGTTCATCGGCATTCCGGCCCTGCTCATGGCCGTATGGATGTGTGGCGAGGGGCTGCGCATGACCGGTGTGGCCCAGGGCGGCTACCGTGAACTCATGGGGCTTTATTTCTTTTCCTGCGGCGTGGTTTATCGCGAACTGGAGCCGCGCATCCGCCATCAGTGGGCCTACGCGCTGGGCGGACTGGTGGTGCTCGTCGTGTTCCAGCTGGTAGGGTGGCGCGCCGCCCTGACCTATACCTCCACCGTAGGCCGCTGCTTCTCGCTGGCCCTGACCGGGCTGCTGGGCTTCATGATGTTGCGCGTGGTCTCGCTGTGGCTGGTGCGCCTGCCCGGGAAACTGGTGCGTCCGCTGGCCTACATCGGTGAGCACACACTCTATATCTTTGCCTTCCACGCCCTGGCCTTCCGCTTGGTCAGCATGATAAAAGTAGGCGTGTATCACCTGCCTTGGAGTCAGATGGGCAATCAGATGGTGGTCACCTACCGTACCGACGACGCCTTCTTCCTGCTCTACACTCTCTTCGGTATGGCCGTGCCCTTGCTGGTGCGTATTGCCTGGATCCGCTACGACAATCGCAGTGCCTGGGCCTTTTGTCAGGACACGTGGCGCAGCGTGAAGAAGGCCTATCGGGATATTATGGCCGCCTCTGACACCAAGGACGAATAGGCGGGACTTTTTTCAAACAAACCGGGAGAAAAACCAAACAAGGTGGCTTGTAAAACAAATTACAAGCCACCTTGTTTGGTTCGTATCGGGAGCAAACCTGTTTGTAGCGGAAGGACGGAGCCGCTGTATTCCGGAAAACTCGGAGAAGGATATGCCGGATGGTCTTTACAAAAAGCAACGGCAGGATTGCCGCATTCATGTCGAAAGGGAAATCCTGCCGTGATTTCAGGGCAAATGCTTTTATTTGCTCAGGAATTTCAGGGTGTGTACAAATCCTACGTTGAAAATCATGCCCGAGAGGGTCTTGCCCTTTTGTACGGTTCGTCTGTAATAGGAGTTGTAGCGACCGGATTTTACCCATTCGGTTTCGGTGTTGCCGATGGCCTTGGTGGCAATTTCATAACCGATTTTAAATTCCAGATAGGAGTTGGGAGCCACACGCAACGAGCCGCCCACGGCCGGAGTCAGGAACAGACCCACCTTGCGCAGCTTGTCCTTGTCAAGTCCCCATCCGTTTTGCAGGCCGTATTGTCCGGCATTCTCATTCCATTTGAAGAAGTGCCAGCCCACATCTACTGAAGCAAACGGTGAGAACTTATTGTCGTTCAGACGATATTTCCCGCGGACAAACAAACTGTGTTGCATAAGATATTCAGAGGTCGTTTCCTTGGAATAGGTCGGGTGGGCATCGGATTGGTCGGCATTGGTAGCTTCTTCTTCATACGTGCTGTATGGCGCTTCTATTTGTCCAAGGCTGTAGCCTACGCCGAAACTGAGGTTGGGATTCATCTTGTAGCCAATCAGGAGGTCTCCGGTCAGTCCTATGCGGTTTTCGTCCCATGGCGATTTAAGGGTCAGGTCAAAAGCGTATTCGAGGCCGTTGTCGCGCGTGGGTGCAGGTGTAAAAATGCCGTCGGTAGGTTTGTGGAAACCGAATCCTACCCGGATGCCGAATCCGTGGCTGGAGGCTCCGTTGCCGAAATAACCCAGATAGCCCATACCACAGTTGAAGTCAACCTTGTTGTTGACGGGGAGCTGCAGTCCTGGCATCAGCACAATGCGGCCGCTTCCGCCACCGTCGCCGGTGATGAAGCTGTAACCGCCCTGAAAGAGGAGGGTAGGCGTAACGCGACTGTTGTCAACGGGGAAGAAGGTGCGCAGACTTCCAAAGAGGGGAATGGAGGTGTTTCCGTTTCCGGCCGATACGCCGAGACCTACACCAAAGTAGAAGTTCTTGTTGAATTTCTTTCCGCCTTCAATTTCGGTACCGAATCGTGCTGAACCTTTTCCGTTGTTAAAGGTAACGTCGGGACCGAGACTGATGCTGAAGTCAAGGCCGCGATGCCCTTTTTGCTGCCAGCTCTTGGGGTCGTTTTCCGACGTAGTGTTCTTTTTCTCCTCGTTCATGACGATGCGGTCGACATCGGACATCTGGTAGACAAAGATACTGCCGTCGGACGTGCGAATCTTGATGTGTTGGTTAGGAACGCTTTCAACCACGTTGCCTTTGATGATACTTCCGTTTTTCAGGTAAATGATGTTGCCGGGTGTTTGGGCATGCAGAGTGGCTGCCAGGCACAACAGCAGTGCGGATAAGATTGTTTTTTTCTTCATAGTAATGATTTTAATGAATGAAACGTTTGTGAATGAGCGTACTGAGGGGTAAAAGATAAAGGGCGTGTTCTTTTTCTGAAGGATGGTATTTCTGTTTGTTCCTCCTGTTCATGGGTATTGTTTTTCCTGAATATATGGTGGTTAACGGTATATACAGAAAAGACGTGGGAGTCTGTTACAGTGCTCATCCCGCGTTCAGGCCTTCGCATTGCCATTCCCAAGGATAAGCAACGCAGCCAGCCCACGTCGAGATGATATTATGCAATGCGGGTGACAAGCACATCAGTGACCTGCCACGACAAGGTATAATACACCCTACGTGGACGTTACGTTGCCGCTTCTTCTTGGGATTAGTCAAAGTTGCGAAGTTTGAACACAGAAGAAGACGTCTGTAAACGTCCTTTTTCTTTTAAAATCGGACCTTACCCACCCCCGTCAGGGCTGGCTACGTCCGAATGCAAAGATATGTAAAATGTCTTATATGGGCAAATTTCGGAGACTTTCCTGTTTCTTTGCGGGTCGCAGATTGCGTGCAGGAGGACAGTCGGCGTTGGAAAAACAAGGTCGGATTTTGGGAAAAATGTGCGGCACTTAAAAAAAACAAGGTCCGGCCTTGTTTGGGCAGAAAGCTTGCGTGTGTCTGGGGAGCAGACGGCATAAACGAACACATGCCTCCTGCAATTTCTGCAGGAGGCATGTGGGTTACCTGTTTTGAAACGGTTTTATTTTTTCGGCGTACTACGCACCAGCGTTACGTCAATAAAGGCTTTGGGATGGGTGGCATCGTTGGTGGTGATGAGAATACGCCGGCGGCTTTTGGCACTTTTCAGGAACCGTGCGTCAACGGTGATTTTCAGTTTGGTGCTCTGGCCGGGTTTGAGCGTGGCTCTGGAAATTTCGGCCGAGATGCAGGGGTGCATCACCTGGAGCGACTGTATTTTGAGCGGCGAGCGTCCGGTGTTGGTAATGACAACCTGTCCTTTGGCCTTTTTGTTGGGGGCCGGGTATTCCAGTTCCAGCTTTTGGGTGCTGATGGAGAGTACGGGCGGATTGGCTGCCAAATTGGCGGGCTGCGTTTCGAAGTCGGGCAGGAGGATGGCTGAAACGGAGATTTCATTTTCGCTGCTGACGCGGTCGCCGGGTTGCTGGCTCAGGTAAACACTGGTTTGTGTCAGGCCTTTTTGCCGCAGTTCATGACCGTTGAGGGTTACGATAATCTGTCCGTATTCGCCGGGGCGCAGGCGCTGGGGTATGGCGGCAGCCGTGAGATAGCGCGGCAGGTGCATCAGGCCGGGAGTGACGGCTTCGTTGCCGGCGTTGTAGAGGTTGATGACGCGCTGTTGCTTGTCGTTCGGATTGACGTCGTCAAACTCCAGCACTTCGTTGTCCAGTCGGGTATGGCCGATTTGGTTGGCGTAGCGCACGGTGTCAAGCGGCATTTTGGTGGATACGGTTCCGTTGAGCCACACGTAGTGTATGCTGTCTGACGGTTCGTCGGTGACGATGCCGATGGCTCGGCTGAATGTGCCCAGCTGACGGGCGTTGTAGGTAACTTGTATGAGTTCAGACTGTCCTGGCGCAATGGGGTGGGTGGGCCATTCGACTACGGTACATTCGCAATCGGGGTCAACGCGGGTGATGGTGAGCGGCTGGTTGCCCAGGTTGGTTACCGTAAACGAAGTGCCTATGTAGCGTTTCCATTGCAGTATTCCCATGTTCAGTTCTTCGCTGGAAAATACGGCCTTGGGCTGCGCATAGGTAACAAGGGCAGCAAAGGTCGTGGCCAGAAATGTAAGTATATGTTTTTTTGACATAAGGTTTAATTTCGAGTGTGTTGTAAGGAAAAACGGATGTTTTGCAAAGATACCAAAAAAAACGGGAAAAAGCCTGCGGCAAAGTTTGATAGTTGTTAAATGGCTTTTTCTGTATGGTTGTCGGGGGGCATGGCCGGATTGCAACGGAGCGGTCTCTTTTGCCTTTGTCGTGGCAAGAGGGGCCGCTCCGCTTTGTGGGGATGTGTATAATGAACGGCATTCCGGAAATGCCGTTCCGGGGCCGTTATAAGAGCGTTCAGGGCAAGTGGCTGATCATTTCTTTAAACAGCAAAGCCATGAGGGGTTGCGCCTCGTCGGCGGCTTTCTGCACTTCTGCATGGCTTACCTGCTGGGCCTGCCCGTCGAGGGCGCGGTTGGTGATGACGCTGACGCCAAATACGCGCATGCCGCAATGGCGGGCCACAATGACTTCCGGCACCGTGCTCATGCCTACGGCGTCGGCTCCGAGCAGACGGTACATGCGGTATTCGGCCGGCGTTTCGTAGCTGGGGCCCTGATTGGCCAGATAAATGCCTTCGTGCAGGTGTATGTTATGGCTGTTGGCAATCTGGCGGGCCTGTTGCAGGAATTCGCGGTCGTAGGCCTGGCTCATGTCGGGGAAACGCGGCCCGGGGGGAATGTTGGCTCCGCGCAGGGGATGTTCGGGCAAGAAGTTGATGTGGTCGCTGATGAGCATGAGGTCACCGATTTTGAATACGGGGTTTACGCCGCCGGCGGCATTGCTGACGAAGTAGGTATTGACGCCCAGCGCCTGAAACACACGTACCGGAAAGGTGACTTCCTGCATGGAGTAGCCCTCGTAGTAGTGGAAGCGGCCCTCCATGGCATATACCTCGCGGCCGCCGAGACGTCCTACGAGCAGGCGGCCGTTGTGTCCTTCGACGGTTGATACGGGGAAGTTGGGCAGACAGTCATAGGGAAACATGTCTACCACTTCAATTTCACGGGCCAGGCGTCCGAGCCCGGTACCCAGAACGATGGCCACAGTGGGGCGCAGGGCCGTGTGGCTTTCAATCCATTGTTTGGTTTCTTGTATTTTCGGCAACATAGTTCAGTATGTTTTGTGTGAAATGTTCTTCCCTTCCGTCAATGAAACATACGCTGACGGGTTGTATCCAGATGGCTCTGAGCAGGGCCTTGTCGGTCAGCTTGTAGGCGCGCAATCGGGCTGCGTCCTTTTCGGTGGTCAGGACGATACTGCCGGCCGGAAGCTGGCGCCAGCGGTTGTTTAGATGCTGTATGTCGGCATCTGAAAAGGCGTGGTGGTCGGCAAAGGTGAGCGACTCAACACGGCTGCATAGCGTTTGGGCATGGCGGAGCAGCTGGTCGGGATGCGCTATGCCCGAGAGCAGCAGAATGGCCGGAGGGTTGTTCCAGCGGTTCTTCTTGTGAGGCTGTAGCGGATAGGGCTTCCCGTAGCTGAAACTGGTGAGATACAGCTCCTGGTATGGGCGTAGCTGCAGTTTTTTGCGTAGCAGGTTCTGCTCAATGGGGGTCAGACTGGGCGGGCATTTGGTGACGATGATGATGGAGGCCCGCAGCATGCCGCTGACGGGTTCGCGCAGACGCCCCGCCGGCAGCAGACAGTCGGCATAGTAGGGGCGCTGGTAGGTGGTCAGCAGCAGACTCAGACCGGGCTTGACGTAGCGGTGCTGGAAGGCGTCGTCCAGAATGACGGCGTCGGGCTTTTCCTCGGCCATGAGCCGGCGGATGCCCTCGCGCCGGTCTTCGTCGACGGCCACGGTCAGGTTTCTGAACTTGCTGAACATCTGGAAAGGCTCGTCGCCGATGGTGGCGGCCGTGTCGGCCGGCGTGGCCACGTGGTAGCCGTGCGTCTGTCGGCGGTAGCCCCGGCTCAGTACGGCCACCTTGTAGTGCGGCTGCAGCAGGCGCACCAGCAGTTCGGTATGGGGTGTCTTGCCCGTGCCTCCCACCGCCAGGTTACCCACGCAGATGGTGGGCACGCCAAACGACTCCTGCTTGAGCCAGCCGCAGTCGAACGCCCGGTTGCGTGCCCGCACCCCCAGTCCGTAGAGAAAGGACAGGGGGCGCAGCCAATGGTATATTTTGGGGCGGGAAGTCATGGTGTTTCCTTGAAAATCTTTTAGAAGTTATACTGTGTGAGGTAGGGCAGGCGGGCCTGAACGCGGCTGGAGTTCTGCAGCTGCTGCAGCGTACGGATGGGCTCGTAGTAGAGGCCCAGCGTATTTTTCAATTCACGTTCCATGTAGTTTTCCTTTATCTGTTTGGTGAAATCGCTCATCCAGTTGGCCGGTTCGGGATACTCGTCTACACCGTATTTTTTGAGCTTGGCCAGTTTGGCAGCTTCGGCGATGGCATCGTTCAGGTTGCCGAGGCGGTCAACGAGTTTGAGCTTGAGGGCCTGCTCGCCGGTCCATACGCGGCCCTGGGCAATCTTGTCAACCTGTTGGGTGGTCATGCCGCGGCCCTGGGCCACACGTTTCAGGAACAGGGCATAGCCGCGGTTGACGTAGCCCTGCAGGGCAGCCGATTCGGCGGCGTTGAAGGGGCGGTAGATGTTGCCGAAGTCGGCTGCGTCGTTGGTCTTGACCACATCGACGTGGAGCCCCAGTTTCTGCGTGAGCAGTTCGCTGGCGTCAGGAATCATGCCGAAAATGCCGATGCTGCCCGTAATGGTGGTCGGCATGGCTATGATGCGGTTGGCACCGCACGACATGTAGTAACCGCCGGAAGCGGCAGCTCCGCTCATGGATACAACCACGGGCTTGGCTTTTTTGAGCAGCTGCATGGCGTGCCACATCTGTTCGGAGGCATAGGCGCTGCCGCCGCCCGAATTGATGCGTACCACTACGGCCTTGATGTTTTTGTCGTGAGCCAGCTTGTCGAAGTCGCTCACCACGTCCTTGCCCACAATCTGCTCCTCGTTGGTCCAGCTGCTTACGCTCTCGTCAATGATGCTGCCGGCGGCGTAATATACGGCAATGCGGTCGTCAGCCGATTCCGGTTTGTACAGACGTGCCAGTTCTTCGGGTGAAATCAGTTTGACCTTGTCTGTCTTGGCCAGGCTGCGCAGTTTGGCCCGCATGTTGTCGATGTAATAGAGTGAGTCAACCATGCGTTGCTGGACGTACTGCTGCTGGTCGTTGAAGATGGCGTAGTGGTTGGCTATGGTATCCAGTTTGGCCGGCGTGAGTCGGCGGCTGCGTGACGTTTCGTTCTTGATGTTGGTCCAGATGGAGTTGACGTATGACGAAATCTGCTCGCGGTTGGCCTCGCTCATGTCGGTGCGTGTAAAAGGCTCTACGTAGCTTTTGTAGGTACCTACGCGGAAAGTCTGTACCTTGACGCCGACTTTCTTGAGCAGGTCGGTATAGAACACCGGCATGGCGGCCATACCGTGCCAGTCAATCATGCCGGCCGGGTTGACGTACACCTGGTCGGCGGCGCTGGCCACGTAGTAGGCAGCCTGTCCGTAAGTGTCGCCGTAGGCTACGACGAATTTCTTGGATTTCTTTTTGAAGTCGTTGAGGAGTCCGCGCAATTCCTGCAGGGTAGCTACGTCCGACTGCAGAATGCCTGCTTCCAGATAGACGCCTTTTACCTTGTCGTTCTCGGCAGCTACGTCCAGCGCCTTGCGCAGGGTAGCCAGTCCCTGTGTCTGAATCTGGTCGGAGCCCAGCAGGGTGGCAAACGGTGAAGCCTGTGCGCGGTCAACAAGGCTGCCTGACAGCTTGATGTGGAGCACGGTGCCTTCAGTCAGAGTCGGATCTTTTTCCTGGAAAGCCGCCATGCTGAATAATGTGGCGATACCCAGCACGGTAAAGATGATGCCTACTAATACCAGACCTACTACTGTGGCCATGGTGTATTTCAGAAATTGTTTCATAATCAGTAATATCTATTTTTTATGGGTTAGTGATATGTGTAGGGTGGAGAAAATGTTTTTTTCAGAGATTCAGCGTCAATTCTACGGGGCAGTGGTCGGAGCCTAGGATGTCGGTGTGTATATCAGCTCCGGCTACACGGTCCATCAGCCGGTTGGATACCACGAAGTAGTCAATGCGCCAGCCTGCGTTCTTCTTGCGGGCCTGGAAACGGTAGGACCAGTAGGAATAAACTCCTGCCAAATCGGGATTGAAGTGGCGGAAAGTGTCGGTAAATCCTGCGGCCAGCAGTTCGCTGAACTTGGCACGCTCTTCGTCGGTAAAGCCGGCGCTCATATGGTTGGTCTTGGGATTTTTCAGGTCGATTTCCTCATGCGCTACGTTCAGGTCGCCACAGATGATAACCGGTTTTTGCTCGTCGAGTCGCTTGACATACTGGCGGAAACAGTCTTCCCATGTCATGCGGTAGTCCAGGCGGCGCAACTGGTCCTGCGAGTTTGGTGTATAAACCGTGACCAGATAGAATTCCGGCATTTCCAGTGTGATGACGCGCCCTTCGTGGTCGTGCTCGTCGATGCCCATGTCGTAGGTGACGTTCAGAGGTTTCTGCCGGGTGAATACGGCTGTACCGGAGTAACCTTTTTTTTCGGCGTAGTTCCAGTAGTCGTGATAGCCCTCAAAGGTGAGGTTCAGCTGGCCGGCCTGCATTTTTGTTTCCTGCAGGCAGAAGATATCGGCATCGAGGTTGGAAAAGGTCTCTTTGAATCCCTTTTCGCAGCAGGCCCGCAGGCCGTTGACGTTCCATGATATCAGTTTCATTGAAAGTTCTTTTTTGTAAATGATAAGTTCTATTTCCCGCTTCCGGCTGACAGCGTGGTGAGGGCCCCTTCGTCAGGAGCGGCCCAAAAGCGTGCGGCATCCGTTGTGGCAATATCGCCTTTGTGTCTGCCAAATCCGACGAAACCTTGTGGCAGCAGGACAATGGTTTGCTGCTTTTCGCTCAAATCCGGATTGTTATCCTCCCGGCCGTATCCGGTCAGTTCCCAGCATTCAAACCAGTAGAGATTCTTGGCCCAGTAGGCGCGGTAGTAGCTGAAGTCTTTCCGGCCGCCCAGCAGCGGGTGGTAGTGTATGTTTTTTCCGTTGATATATCGCTCCCGCATTTCTTCCAGTGAGAGGGGTATGCCCTTTTCGTTGGTGGCCCAGGCTTTCATGTCGGAGTCGAGCATGGCCCATTTTCGGAGTTCGGGCAGCCATACGAGATTCACTACGTGGCAGTCTGGGTCGGTTGAGTCGGCCGGCAAACAGGTGACGAAACGGTTAATGATGCCTTCGCTGAGCAGCAGCTCATGGAGCAGAATGGCATGTAGGCGGCAGTTGAAAGCCGGTTCAACCGTGCGGGTGTATTCCCACAGTCCGATGGCGTTGCGCCGTTTGGGGTAAATCTTTTGGTTGGCATGCGGAATGTGGCGGGCCACCATGCGGGCCAGTGCCAGGGCGCGGTTCCATGTGCTGGCTTTGGGGTTGACGAGGGTGTCCAGCCGGAAGTAGGTGCGTATTTCCCGGGCGCGTTCGGAGTCCTGCCGGTAGTCAAAACGGTAGGCCGCCTTGTCGGTTTCGTAGGAGCCGGCGGCGCGCAACAGTTCCACGCGTTCCCGGAGCTGCTCATCGTAGAGCAGCGTTTTCACTTGCTCGCGGCAGACGAAACGGGCCATTACCACGATAACCGTGCTGAAAAGCAGCAGTGAGAGCAGGCTTATTCCAAATATTCTGAATACTTTTTTCATGTATCGACAGGTCTTTGATTCCGTAAGCTTCATCAGCCGGCTGGGTAATCACGAATACCGGGCTATTCCGTTTACCTTTTTGGCTGTCTTTTGCAGACTATGCTACAAAGATAAGGAAAAAAGTATCAAAACTCACAATTCCGGTTGCTTTTGTATGTCGTCAGGGGCTTTCTTGTGGGGAAACGGCTTGAAAAACGTTAGGTTATGCAACGTCTTTTTTGTAAATTTGCAAGCGGTCGCGCATGGCAGCCGCCTTTTGTAGTGGCCTGGTGCGACTGTTTTTTTACCCTATTTTCCAGATTTCAATTCTATACAATTATATGAGTGACGAGACCAAAGACCCGCAAAACGAAACGATCGAGGCGCATAGCAACTATCATCCCATGGCTGCTCCCGGCACCGACTCCAAGAAGCTCCTGACCGGTATGTATCAGAACTGGTTTCTCGACTATGCTTCCTATGTGATTCTGGAGCGTGCCGTCCCTCATCTGGCCGACGGACTGAAACCCGTACAGCGGCGCATTCTGCACGCCATGAAGGCGCAGGACGACGGCCGCTACAACAAGGTGGCCAACATTGTGGGTAATACCATGCAGTACCACCCGCACGGCGACGCTTCCATTGGCGATGCCCTGGTGCAGTTGGGGCAGAAGGACCTGCTCATTGACTGCCAGGGAAACTGGGGAAACATCCTTACGGGCGACTCGGCAGCGGCGCCGCGTTACATCGAGGCACGCCTCTCCAAGTTTGCCCTCGACGTGCTGTTCAACCCCAAAACTACTGAGTGGAAGCTTTCGTACGACGGCCGCAAGAAGGAGCCCATTACGCTGCCAGTCAAATTTCCGCTGCTGCTGGCGCAGGGAGCCGAGGGTATTGCCGTAGGTTTGTCGGCCAAGATTCTGCCCCACAACCTGGGCGAGATTTGCGACGCCGCCATTGCCTACCTGCACGACGAGCCGTTCCATCTTTACCCCGATTTCCAGACGGGCGGCTCCATCGACGTGTCACGCTACAACGACGGTCTGCGTGGCGGCAACGTGAAGGTGCGGGCCAAGATTACCAAGGTGGACAGCCGTACGCTGATGATTTCCGAAACGCCTTTCGGCAAGACCACCTCGACACTCATCGACTCCATTCTGCGGGCTACGGAAAAAGGCAAAATCAAGGTGCGCAAGGTGGAGGACAACACCGCCGCCAACGTGGAAATTCTGGTACACCTGCCGCCCGGCACGAGTCCCGACAAGGCCATCGACGCCCTCTATGCCTTTACCGACTGCGAGACGAGCATTTCGCCCAACTGCTGCGTCATTGACGACAAGCAGCCCAAGTTCCTGACCGTAAGCGAGGTGTTGCGCCGCTCCGTCGACCGCACGCGCGAACTGCTGCGCCGCGAGCTGGAGATACGCCGCGGCGAACTGATGGAGAGCCTGCACTTTGCCTCGCTCGAGCGCATCTTCATCGAGGAGCGCATCTACAAGGACAAGCCGTTTGAAAACGCGCCCAACATGGACGCCGCCGTCACGCATATCGACAGCCGCCTGCAGCCCTTCTACGAGCTGTTTGCGCGCCCCATCACCCGCGAGGACATCCTGCGCCTGATGGAAATCAAGATGGGCCGCATCCTGAAATTCAACAAGGACAAGGCTGACGAAATCATTGCCCGCATGAAGGCCGACATCGCCCGCATTGACCACGACCTGCAGAACATGGTGGAGGTGACGAGCAACTGGTTTGCCCTGATTCGCGACAAGTATGCCCACGAGCATCCGCGCCGCACCGAAATCCGCTCCTTCGACACCATCGAGGCCACCAAGGTGATTGAAGCCAACGAGAAGCTCTACATCAACCGCACCGACGGCTTCATGGGTACGGGACTGAAAAAGGATGAGTTTGTGGAGAATTGCTCCAGCATTGACGACGTCATCATCTTCTACCGCGACGGCACCTACAAGGTGACCCGCATTGCCGACAAGGTGTTCATCGGCGAGACCGAGCGCTCGAAGGCCGAGAAACACAAGGCCGAGGTCATTCACATTGCGGTGTTCAAGAAAAACGACAAGCGCACCATCTATAATGCCGTCTATCGCGACGGTACCGACGGTATCAACTACATCAAGCGCTTTAACGTGACGGCCGTTACGCACGACCGCGAGTATGACCTGACCATGGGCACCCCCGGCAGCCGCGTGCTTTACTTTACGGCCAACCCCAACGGCGAGGCCGAGGTGGTAAAGGTGTTGCTCAAACCCAACGGCGTCATCAAGAAGACCCTGTTCGAGAAAGACTTTGGCGAAATCCTTGTGAAAGGCCGGCAGTCACGCGGCAATGTGCTCGTCAAGAACGCCGTGCAGCGCATCTCGCTCAAAAGCCATGGCGGCTCCACGCTGGGCGGCCGCAAGGTGTGGTTTGACTTCGACGTGCAGCGCCTGAATTATGACGAGCGCGGCCACTATCTGGGCGAGTTCCACTCCGGCGACCTCGTGCTGGTGGTGTTGCCCGACGGCACGTTTTACACCACCAACTTTGATGCCAACAACCATTATGAGAAAGACCTGCTGCGGGTGGAGAAGTTCAATCCGCACAAGGTGTGGACGGCCGTGCTTTTTGACGCTGACCAGCAGGGCATGCTCTACGTCAAGCGCTTTCAGATGGAGAGCGCCTCAGCCGTACGGCCGCTTTCGTTTATGGGTGACAATCCGGATAGCCGCTTTGTGCTCCTTACTGACCAGGAGCGGCCGCACGTGCTGGTTACCTACGGCGGTGCCAGCAGTTTCCGCGACCCCCTCATCGTGGACGCGGCGGAATACATCGGCGTAAAGAGCTGCAAGGCCAAGGGCAAGCGCATTACCACCCTCGAGGTGGAAAAGGTGGAACTGCTGCCTGCGCCCGATGCGCCCGCCGACGTTCCGGCTGAGCCCGCCGAGGCCACGCCGGCCGCCGCGCCGGCAGATGCCGCCAGCGCTGACCTGTTCGGTACGTTGCCGGCTGAGTCTGACGCGTCCGCCGGCAGTGGCGATGTAACCCAAGCTGACGAGGCCGAATGATGAGGCAGCTGCGGTTGGTTTTAGTGTTTGCGGCCGTGGTGGTGGGGTGCTACTACGTGAGCTTCCTGACGGCTTCGTTTTTTAAGCACGGCTGCAGCTTGGCTGCCGCGTGCGGCCGCCTGCCTCAGGCCACGCACGATCTGCTTGCCGCGCTGGGCTACGTGGCCGTGGGCGTGGCCGGTTTGGCGGCGGGCCTGCTGGCGCATGAGGCGGGCCACGGTGTGGCGGGCCTCATGTCGGGCTACCGGCCGGTGTCATTCCGCCTGCTGAGTCTGGTGTTCACCGGCGATGGCCGCGGGCGCCTGCGCGTTCGGCGTTACGGCATAGCGGGAACGTTCGGGCAGTGTCTGATGGAGCCGCCCGCAGGGCCGGCTGACCGCCTGCCCGTGGTGGCGTACAACCTGGGCGGCATTGTGGCCAATGCGCTGCTGGCGCTGGCTGCGGCGGGCGTGGCCTGCGCCGCCGGCCCCGGCAGCGTGCGGATAGGGGCCGGCGTGGTGGCAGCGGTCAATGCGTATCTGGCCCTCGTTAACGGCATACCCTCACGCGCTGCCGGTGTGCCCAATGATGGCTGCAACGTGCGCTGTTTGCGGCATGACGCCGGGGCGCGCCGCCTGTTTGTGCAGCAGTTGCGGCTCAACGCCGCCCTGCAGCGGGGTGTGCGCCCCGCGCAGGTGCCCGCCGGGTGGGCGGAGTGGCACGGCGTTCCGGATGCGGCCGACGCCATGCAGCTGATGCAGTTTTTGTTTCACGTATCCCGTTTGCTTGACCAGGGCCGCTTGCATCAGGCGCTGGCTGACCTTACCGCCGTGTGGGAGCAGCGCAGCCGCATGCTGCCCCTGTTGCGCCGGGAGGTGGCTTGCGAGCTGACGTTTTGCGCCGCCGTTTTGCAGCGGCAGGATAGGGTGGAGCAGGCTTACGGCCCTGACGTGGCCCGGTATGCCGGGCGCTACCGGCGCATGATGTCGGGCAAGCAGCGTCTGCTTTGGGCCGTGGCCCGCTATGTGGAGCATGACGAGGCACGGGCGCAGGCCCTGCTGCGCGAGCTGGAGGACCGCCGCGGCAGCTACCTCATGGCCGGCGAGGTGGCGTCAGACCTGGCCATCATGCACGCCCTTTCCGCCGGCACGTATCCGGCTGATGCCCCGCCCGTAGGGGAGTGAGCCGCCGCGCGGTCCGTATTTCTGAGTACGGCCGGCGCGGCGGCACTTTTTTATATATAAAAAAGAATCGGTGCGGAAAGCGGGAGCCCGGCAGCGGGGGATATGAAAACAGAAAACCGCCGCGTTTCACAACGTGGCGGTTTTTTTCTTTTCAATAGGTATTAGTTTTTTCTTTAAGGTAAAAAGATTGTTCATGATAACGTTTGCAAAGGTGTGACTTTTTTTTCGACTTTACAAGCCTATATATGTGTTATGTAACATCTTTTTGTATAATATTAAGACTTTTCGTGCCAAAATACCCTATTTTTTTAATTTTTACACTTTTGGGTTTGGCCATTTTGTCAGTTTTTTTCTCAAAATAGACCGATTTTTTTGGGCATTAGGATTTAAAATGTCATGTTTGGTCTACATTTTTTGCGTTAAAATGTCGGGTAGAGTGATGAAAAATCAGGTTCCGGAGTAAATTGCATAAACGTATGTTGTTGTATTTTAGTTAATTAGTGAATACGAATGTCATAAATCATAGGATTCATTGGGTTAAAAAGTCTTAATTTAAGGGGCTTTTCCGTATGAAATGCCTGTCGGGAGCCGTTGATGAGGGGTGTTTTCGTGCAGACGGAGTTGGTTTTTTGGGGGGGAGGTCAGGGCATTGTTCGGGGATACGGACCGGCTTGATTTTGTGTCCGGCCTTGTTGGTTTTTAGTCCGACCTTGTTTAACTTTGCAGGCAGTTAGTTTTTGTGGCGTTTCATGGCGTCCCGTTTTTTCTGATTACCCGTATGACAAATACCGAAGTGCTTGATTTTATTGATGCGCTTGAGCGCTACGTGGCCGACCAGTTGCGGCAGGGGGCCGAGCCGCCCGAATACAATCCCGAGGCGTTGCAGATTGTAGATGCCCGCAATCATCTGTTTGTAAATGTCGGTCGGAGGGATGACGATGAAGAGCACGACATTTTCACCCTGCGTGCGCTTTGCTGTATTGACGAGCAGACGCTTGAGGTGGTGCCCAACCGCCAGCGGCTGGGCATGATTGCCCGGCACTATTTTGACTGATTGTCGGGTGCGGTTTCAGTATCCGTGAGGTTGAGTTCGCGTGTCCAGCGTTCGCGCAGCGTTTTGGGCGAGGCGCCGAGGTGGCGCTTGACGAAACGCGTAAAGAATGAAGGATTGGGAAATCCCATTTCGTGGGTGATTTCCTTGATGTTTTTGGGAGAAAAACGCAACTGGCGTTCAATGTCACGGGCCACGTATTGGTTGATGAGCCCTGAACATGTCTGGTGGCACACTTGTTTGCACACCAGTGAGAGATATTTGGCCGACACGTTGAGTCGCTTTGCGTAGGTTTCTACCTTACGGTCCTTGGGGTAGGACGATTCCATGATTTCAATGAATTTGTTGAACAGATATTCGGCCGACGTAAACGGTTTTGGAGCAGCCAGCCCTGAAGCCGTGGCAATGTCGCGCAACTCAAACAGCAGGGTTTGCATGAGTGAGTCTATAATCTGACGGTGGCTCATGCCCTGCTTGCCGGCTCTTAGCTGGAGCAGGTTGCAGTATTGGTTGATGGTACAGGCTTCCTGCTGTGAAAGAGTCATGAGGGGTTGCTGCTTAAGCAGTTGGCGCAGGCTCCAGGCGTTGTGTCCCATGGGGATGAGCCGGCTGGCATACGAAGGGGCAATGCAGATGACGCGGCACGTGAAGTGCGGGGCGTGATGCAGACGGGTTACTACAACTCCGGGCGGAATCAGCAGTAGGGTGTTGGGCACGATGTGCATCTGTATGTCGTCGTAGAGAAAGGAAATTTCGTCTTTCAGACACAGGATGAGGGTATAAAAGTCGGCCGTAATCGCCGCTTCGGAGTTGCGGTCGAGCTGACGGGCAAAATCGGTGATTCTGTCCAAAATGGCCAGATTGCCATCGTTGTAGAGAGAAAACTGTTGAATTTCGGAGTGTTGTAAATCGTATTTCCTGAGCATTTTTTCAGTGAAGAAAATAGTGAGCGCCGACAAAAATAAGGATTTTTTTGCGTGGGTCGGATATCTGTTTTTCGCAATAGATCACCTATTGCGTAACCGGTTATTGCCAGTTCGGTTATGGAACATTATTGCCGTTTTTTGTCGTAAAATCAGTTTATGAACGGATTGCGTGAAGTGATACAAGTACGTGAGTCTTTTTCTTGAAAGTGGCCCTTTTGGGAGCGGAAAACAGTGTTTTTCCTGCCTTAAAGCAAGTTATGAATTGGTCTGTTTTTCTTATAGTTTTTCCGGTTTGGTAATGGCTTCTTAAATGGAACATTGAAATGGACATCTGGAAGAGCTGGACAGCAGCCGGTAGCCCTAACTTTGCACCATAATTTTTTAAACTAATCAATTCGTTTGTATGAAAACTTATCAGTTAATGGTGCTCGCACCGGTATTGTTGTTGTCGGCCTGTGTTCGTAAGGACAAGGGGTTCGACGGTACACCTGCCCCCGTAAAAGTTGAGGTGATACAGGTGGGTGCGGAGACGGGTAGTTCTTCAAGCCGCTATTCCGGTACCGTGGAGGAAGAAAACGGTACGATTCTGAGTTTTGCCACGGCCGGTACAGTGGAGGGTGTGTTCTTTAAGGAAGGGCAGCGAGTGTCCAAGGGGCAGCTGCTGGCCACGCTCAATTCCACCCAGGCCCGCAACCTGTATGATGCCGCCAAGGCCTCGCTGGCGCAGGCTACCGATGCTTGCCGGCGCATGAAGGAGCTGCACGACAAGGGCAGCCTGCCCGATATCAAGTGGGTCGATGCCCAGACGGCGCTCGACCAGGCCCGTTCGGCCGAGCGCGTAGCTGCCAAAAGTCTGGCTGACTGCCGGCTGTACGCTCCTTTTTCCGGAGTCATTGCCGACAAGTCGGTGGAACGCGGGCAGAATGTAGCTCCCGGCTCACCCGTGGGGCGCCTCGTTACGGTGGGAGAACTCAAGGTAAAGGTGTCAGTGCCCGAAACTGAGATTGGCGGCATTGCTCTGGGGCAGCAGGCCACCGTCAGCATAGCGGCGCTGGGCGGTCGCAGTTACACCGGAAAGGTTAGCGAAAAGGGAATTGTTGCCGACCCCATGTCGCGCTCATACGACGTGAAAATCCGTATAAGCAACTCCGACGGTAAGCTCATGCCGGGTATGGTGGCCGACGTCGCTCTGACTTCGGGCTCGCCACGTGCTACGGCCTGTGTGGTGCCGGCTGATGTGGTAATGCTGGACGAAAACAATCGTGAGTTTGTATGGCTGGCCCAGGGAGGAAAGGCGGCCAAGCGTTTTGTAACGTGTGGTGATTATACTCCTTACGGCGTTACTGTGGCGTCAGGGCTGACGGCCGGCGACTGCATTATCTCTGCCGGACAGCAGAAGGTCAGTCAGGGAACCCGCATCAAGGTGAGTGTAAAGAAATGAGCACGGGGTATCTGCAGGCCGGTTTCGGTTTTCGGATGCTTCATAAATAGGAAAATCAATGGAAAAGCGTAAACGAAATTTTGTGGAATGGGCGATGCACTACAGACAGATAGTCATCCTCATTACCGCGTGTCTGGTGGCTTTCGGTATTTACAGCCTGCCGCAGATGCGCAAGAAAGAGTTTCCTGACTTTACCGTGCGCCAGGGCATGGTGGTGGCGGTAGCCCCCGGGGTGCCGGCTGACGAAATGGCGGAGCAGGTGACCAAACCTTTGGAAAATTATATTTTCACTTATAAGGAAGTAAAGAAGGAAAAGACCATCTCCCGCAGTCGTGACGGCATCGTGTATGTTCAGGTGGAACTGAACGACGAGGTGAACGACAAGGATGCGTTTTGGAGTAAGTTCAAGCACGGCGTCAATGACTTCAAGGCGCAGTTGCCGTCAAACGTATTGGCCATCAAGGTGATGGATGACTTTGGCGACACTTCGGCCCTGCTCGTTACGATGGAGAGTCAGGAAAAAACCTATCGTGAGCTGGACGACTACATGGCTGACCTGCAGGACAGCCTGCGCCGCATCAGCAGTGTGGGACGCATGAGTGTAAGCGGACTGCGGAAGGAGCAGATAGCCGTGTATGTGGACAACGAAAGGCTGGCCCACTATGGGCTGACCGACCAGGCTCTGGCCGCTATCCTGGCGCAAAAAGGATTTACGACCAGCGGCGGGCGCGTAAAGAACAGCGAGGGCGTAACTCCGCTGTATGTATCCAAGTCGCTTAACTCTGTGTACGACATCCGCCGGCAGATTGTTTACACCGATCCGCGCGGACACAACATCCGTCTGGAGGATGTGGCCGACGTGCGTCGGGAATATCCTGACCCCGACAGCTACATTACCAACAACGGGCGGAAGTGTATTCTGCTGAGTATCGAAGTGAAGAAGGGGCAGAACATTGTCAAGATGGGTGAAGAGGTCAATCGTGTGATTACCGATTTTAAACGTACGATTCCTTCGGAGGTGAGCATTTCGTCGATTACAGACCAGAGCCGGGTGGTGAGCGACAGCGTGTCAAACTTTTTGCGCGAGCTGCTTATTGCCGTGGTGGCCGTAGTCATCGTAGTGATGTTGCTGCTGCCGATGAGAGTTGCTCTGGTGGCCGCATCGACTATACCGATTACCATTTTCATATCGCTGGGGCTGTTCAATGCCTTCGGGCTGGAGTTGAATACAGTGACACTGGCCGTGCTGATTATGTCGTTGGGTATGATTGTGGATAATTCCATTGTCATTATCGACAATTATCTTGAGAAAATTCGGGAAGGAGAGTCGCGCTGGCATGCTTCCATAACCAGTACGACACATTTCTTTAAGGCGATTACTTCGGCTACGTTGGCCATTACTGTAACGTTCTTCCCCTTCCTGATTACGATGACGGGCATGATGCACGACTTCCTGCTCACTTTCCCCTGGGGCGTAACCATCGTGTTGGGCGTGTCGCTTCTGGTAGCTACGCTGCTCGTGCCGTTCATGCAGTTCTGGTTTATCCGCAAGCCGATGGCCATAGACAATCCGGAGGGGCGTAAGAGCTTTTCGTTTCTCGATTTGTTGCAAAAGTCGTACAACAAGTTGCTTGACGCCTGTTTTGCCCATCCAAAAATTACGGTAGGGGTTGGTGTGCTTTCGGTCGTAGTGGGTGCCTGGCTTATGACGCGTCTGCCACAGCAGCTCATGCCTACGGCCGACCGCAACCAGTTTGCCGTAGAAATCTATACGCCCGCCGGCACTTCGCTGGAGCGCACTTCGGCCATTGCCGACAGTCTGGAACATATCCTGCGCCGTGACGACCGTGTAGTGTCGGTAACGTCGTTCAAGGGATGCTCTTCGCCTCGTTTCCATACGGCTTATGCGCCCCAGATTGCCGGGACCGACTATGCGCAGTTCGTGGTCAACACTACGGGAGCTGAACAGACCGTTGCCCTGCTCGATGAATATGCTCCCCGTTACAGTAACTATTTTCCCGGGGCTCGTGTACGTTTCAAGCAGCTCAGTTACAGTGAGGCCGTTTATCCGATTGAAATTCGTTTGAGCGGATCTAATCCCGATACGCTCAGAGCGCAGGCAGACCGAATCGTATATGAACTGTCCAAAATGCCTTTCCTCCAGCAGGTGCATACGGATAATCGGGAGTCGCAACCTGTCGGACGTATCGTGATGAAGGAAGATGAAGCTTCGCGTTTGGGTGTGAACAACCTGACGATAGAGTCTACGTTGGCCATGCGTTATAGCAGTGGCTTGCCCGTAGCCACGGTTTGGGAAGGTGACCACGACATTCCCGTAATGCTGAAGAGTACCCGTGCCGACCGTTCTTCATATACCGATGTGGCTGACGAACGCATTCCTGTGGCCGGTATGCTGGCTTCGGTGCCGCTTCGTCAGATAGCCGACATTCGTCCTGACTGGAAACCCGGCCAGCTGGTTCGGCGCAACGGAATTTATACCATTACGGTGGAGAGCGATTTGCAGCGTGGGGTTAATGCCAATGAAGCCACGAAGCGTGTAAAACAGATTGTTAGTGGCATGACTCTTCCATCCGGCGTAAGCGTGAGCTACGGTGGTGAAGAGGAGCAGGGCGTTGAGAAGATGCCGGCCATTATGAGCGGTCTGGTCATTGCGGCTGTTATTATATTCTTTATTCTCCTTGTTCATTTCCGCAAGATCAGCATTGCCCTGCTCATCTTCTCTAGCCTCACGCTGTGTTTGTTCGGTACGGCTCTCGGAATCTTGATACAAGGTATTGATTACAGCATTACCAGTGTGTTGGGAATCACGAGTCTGATGGGTATCATTGTGCGCAATGGCATCATCATGATTGATTATGCCGAGGAGTTGCGGGCTACCGAAAAACTAAGTGCTGCCGAGGCCATCTATCATTCGGCCCAGCGGCGTATGCGCCCCATCTTCCTGACGTCTGCCGCCGCTTCCATGGGCGTGATTCCCATGATTTTGGGCAAGAGTGGCCTGTGGATGCCTATGGGTACGGTGATCTGTTACGGAACCCTTATTACGATGGTGTTCCTGCTGACGGTATTGCCTGCGGCTTATCTGCTCCTGTTCCGCGGAACAACCAGAAAACGTGCCGTGGCCGAGGCCTTGGAACAGGAATAATTATGAGTAAATGATTAATGTGTAATAAACGACAGCGTTATGACAACTATACAAAAAGCCATTCTCGCATTGTGCTGCTGTTCAGGCCTTACAGCCGCAGCGCAGCAGTCTTATACGCTCGAACAGTGTATTCAGGAAGCCCTGACCCACAACGTGCGTATGCGTCAGGCCAATAATAAGGTGGAGGCAGCCGTTCAGCAAAAGAAGGAAGCCTTTACGCGTTACTTTCCTACAGTGAGTGCCGACGGAGCCGGTCTGCTGACCAACAACGGCCTGGCTCGCATGGACATGATGGGGCAGCAGCTTACCATGGCCCGTAACGGAATTTTGGGCAGTGTGTCTGCCTCCATGCCTCTGTATGCCGGCGGACAGATTGTCAACGGCAACAAACTGGCTGAAGTCGGGGTACGAGTAAGCCAACTGCAGAAGGAGCAGACGGAGGACGAGGTAGAACTGACCACACAGCAATATTTCTGGCGCATGGTGGTGTGGCGCGAAAAACTCCAGACCCTCTTGCGTCTGGAGCAGCAGCTCGGCCAGATGCGGCAGGATGTGGATGCGGCCGTAAAGGCCGGCGTGACCAACCGCAACGACCTCCTGCAGGTAGACCTGCGCCGCAATGAGGTGCAGAGCCAGCAGCTCTCGGTGCGCAACACGCTCTATGCCACGCAGCACCTGCTGGCGCAGTACATGGGGCATGCCGACGATTCACTCACGCTCGAATACGATTCCATAACGGGCCTTCCCCCGCGTCCCGACTCGCTCTATTGTGCGCCCGAGCAGGCCGTAACCCGCACGGCCGCCTATGGGTTGCTCAGCGAGAATGTGGCGTCGGCCAAATTGCAGTATAAGATGACCCGCGGCAAGAACATGCCCACCGTAGCCATTGGCGGCGGTCATTTCTACGAAAACCTGCTCGACGCTGACCACTCCTCATGGATGGGCTTTGCTACCGTGAGCATTCCGCTGACCAAATGGTGGGGCGGGTCGCATGAAATGAAGCGCAGCCGTCTGGAAGTGAACAATGCCGAAGACCTCCTGGCCGACCGGCGTCAGTGTCTGGTCATCAGTGTGCAAAACACCTGGAATGAGCTGACCGTGGCCTACCGTCAGGTGGAGATTGCCGTGCAGGCCATAGCCCAGGCTGACGAAAACTTGCGCCTGCAGCATGATTACTATCAGGCCGGCACCACTACCATGAGCGATGTGCTGGAGGCGCAGTCGCTCTTCCAGCAGAGCCGTGACCGCTTTGTGGAGAACTATGCCAACTACCGCCTGAAGTGTGTGGAATATCTGCAGGCCACAGGGCGGTAGTGCCCCGTCTTGTTTGGATTGGAAATACTCCCGTCTGTTTTTCTTATGAACAGACGGGAGTATGTTTTTGAAAAGGTACAAATATATAATATAACGAGGTGCGTTGTAGGGGCAAATGTCCTGATTTTTTGTTCACATCGGAACCGGAGGAAGATGACAGCGCAAAAAATCGGGTAAACTTGTTTTTTTGTGCTTACCTTTGAGTATCTTTGTTTTTGTAAAGAAAACGGACGGCGGCGCCGGGACATGCGATGAGGTTCCGGCGGTGGCGTCATTTTATGACAGACCCATGAATATGAAATCAAATCAACCCGACTGTACGCCGGTGTTCCATCGGCGTATTCCCATTCAGATACGCTTTAATGATGTCGACCGTTACGGTCATGTCAACAACAATGCCTACTTTGCCTTTTACGACCTGGGCAAGGAGGACTACCTGCAACATGTGCTCTGCCCCGACTTCCGTTCGCAGGAGGTGGTGCCGGTAATTGCCAACATCAATGCCGACTTTATTTCTCCGATATTTCTGGGTGACCCCATTGAGGTGGAAACGGCTATTGTACATTTGGGGCAGAAGAGTTTTACGCTCTTGCAGCGGGCCGTCAATACCCGTACGGGCATGGAGGTGTGCCGCTGCACCACGGTGATGGTGTGCTTTAATCTCCACACGCAGCAGTCGGCCGATATCCCGCAGACCTATCGTGACGCCATTGTGGCTTTTGAACATTTGTCGGAAAAGTAAGAAAAAAAGAAAAGTTTATGCCGAAAGTAGAACAAACCGTAGTGTTTACGCAGGAACCGGCGCAGCAGCTCGACGAGTTGGTCGGGGCGCTGCAGGCCGACCGCGTGTTTTTGCTGGTGGACGAAAACACCCGCCGTCATTGTCTGCCCCGCATGAGTGAGGCCCGCTGCCTGCAGGGGGTGAATCCCATCGTCATCGGGGCCACTGATGTCCACAAGAATCTGGATACGCTGGTCCACGTGTGGCAGTCGCTGCAGCAGGGCGGGGCGTCGCGCCGCTCGTGCCTGGTGTGTCTGGGCGGCGGCATGGTGACCGACCTGGGCGGATTTGCGGCCGCCACCTTCAAGCGCGGCATCCGCTGCGTGAATCTGCCCACCACGCTCCTCTCGATGGTCGATGCGGCCGTGGGCGGCAAGACGGGCATCAATTTTGGCGGACTGAAAAACGAAATCGGTGTGTTCCGTCAGCCCGAGGCCGTGATTATCGATACCGGATTCCTGCGCACGCTCGACGACGAGAACCTGCGCTCGGGCTATGCCGAAATGCTCAAGCACGGCTTGATAGCCTCCGAGGCTGCCTGGGCCGAGCTGTTGCGCTTTGATTTGGACCACGTAGACTTCGGGCAGCTCCAGCGGCTGGTGGAGAAGAGCATCGGCGTAAAGGAGCGCATCGTCGACCAGGACCCCACCGAGCGCGGCCTGCGCAAGGCTCTCAATCTGGGCCATACGGCCGGCCATGCGCTGGAGAGTCTGGCCCTGGCCGGGCAGCATCCCGTGTTACACGGTTATGCCGTGGCCTGGGGCTTGGCCTGTGAGCTTTATCTGAGTGTCGTCAAGGCGGGATTCCCGCAGGATATGATGCGCCAGACGGTGCAGTTCGTGCAGCGTTATTATGGTACGATGGGCATTCAGTGTAAAGAGTACGACCGCCTGCTTGACTACATGAAGCACGACAAGAAGAATGTGGGCGGAGTCATCAACTTTACGCTCCTGCGTGCTCCCGGCGACATCCTGCTGGACCAGACGGCTACGCAGGAAGAAATATTCGAGATGTTCGACTTCTTCCGCGAATCGCTGGGATAAGTCGTGTAGCCCCTTCGGGCCGAAAATCAATCATACCGCCGTCGGGACCTGATGTTGAGGGTCCCGACGGCGGTATGTGTTTCTTTGGGGGGATAAGGTTTTTCCCTTTTCTGGTTGCGGCCTACTGTTTCCGGCGGGTAAAGGTAAACCACTCCAGGTTCATCAGGTCTTTTCCTTCCTCACCCTTGAAGACCAGCACCAGGGCATGTTTGCCGTGTACGGGCTTGATGTCTGTTTCGTGGATGGCATAGGCCAGGTTTCCCTGCGTGGCTGCAACGGGGCACACGCCCAGCAGCGGCCCGTCGGGGCTGTCAATCCGGATTTCAATCCGGGCCTCAGTATTCTTGTCCCAGGTTTTGCAGATGAAATGGTTGACGTCGGCCAGGTTGAAGTCGTAGTATTTCCAGTAGGCACAGTCGTTGTTTCGTATGCCTGTCAGATATTCTACCGGAGTGTCGTGTGGCGGACGGCGCACGGTGGTCCACAGATTGCCCGACATCAGGCAGGCGCGTGACGCTTCCATTCGCAGCAGGGGCGACATGGGGCCGCCCACTCCCTGTGTGGTCATCTCCACCTCCGCTATGGTGCCGTCGGGTCTGAAGCTGATGGGTTCCATGCAGGCTTTGCGCATGGACGACGAGCCGTGGGTGGGCCGGTGGTAGGCCACGTACCATTGGCCGTCAATCTCAACGATGCATCCGTGGTTGTTTACCAGGTTTTTCCCGCTTCCCCAGTTGTCGATGATGACTCCCCGATAGGTGTATGGGCCCAGCGGCGAGGTGGCGGTGGCATAGTTCAGCGTGGCACAGTTGGATTCGCCATGACGCTGATGGCCGCCGTAAACGTAATAATATATGCCGTTTCTCTTCCTGACCGAGCTGGCTTCGTTAAAGGCATGTTCCGTATAGGTCAGCAGGCTGTCGTGTACGGCTCCCTCAATGGTACGCATGTCCTTGCTGAGTCTGGCTCCTTTGGCATAGGCCTGTCCCCAAAACAGATACGCCTGTCCGTCGTCGTCCACAAAGACCGACGGGTCGATACCCGTGATGCCCTCAATGGTCGTGCCTTTTTCAAACGGGCCGTAGGGCGAGGTGGCGGTGGCCACTCCCTCGCTGCCACCTCGCAGACAGTAGTACAGGTAGTAGGTGCCCTGGTGGTGGATGCAGTCGGGGGCATACAGAATGTCGTCCGTATATTCAGTTTGTTTACCCGCGCCTTGCGTGGCAAACGAAGTCTGCTCCATGTTCCAGTTGACCAGGTCGGAAGAGGATAGAATGTTGTATGAGTGCGAACACCAGGCGTTGCCCGGCTCGTCGCGCGAGCCGTATACGTAAATGCGGCCGTCGGGCATTTGCCGGACTTCGGGGTCGGCAATGAATACGCCCTGGGGTACAATCGGGTTGAGCGGCCGGTTTTGGGCCACAATGGGTTTGCGGGGGTCTGCCGGTTGCGGCAGGCTATGGCAGCTTGTCATTGTACAGACAAGCAGCAGGCAGCATCCGCAGGCGAGGTTTCGGTTTCTTGGCATTACGGAAAAGGTTAATCAGGTTCAGGTTGTCTGTCTTGACGGGGCTGGCGGCGTATGCCGCCCGGCATTCCGCGTCTGTTTGGCTAAGATAAGCAAAAAAGCATTGTCGCCGTAGGGTGTGCAGCCTTTTTAACTTCTTGCCACAAGGTCGGACCCTTTTTCGTTAAGGTCCGACCTTGTGGAGTTTATGTGCCGTGTTGTTTTGTCGCGGCGCCGTGTGGACATGGCGTAAAGGCTCAGGGCTTGCCGGGGCAGCCTTCCAGATACATGTCCTTCAGGTTGAGGATGACGCGCGGGAACTGCTCGAACAGGTTGAGCCCGATGTCACCGTCAGTGGTGGACGACATATAGCTGGGACCAGCCATGGGCTTGCCGCTGCTGAGGTCGAGGCCCGTGCCCACGTGTACGTTGTGGAGGGTGGCTTGGGCGCTGCCCATGTTCAGCGCCATGGACGGCAGACGGTAGGTGCGTTCGCGTATGATGCCGCCTACGCCGGCCGCGCGGATGGAGTCGGGCACGCCTTCAGCCCGGACGCGCTTTTCGTTCTGATTATACCACTTTTGGTTGAAGCCGGTATGGTAGCCGCCCGTGTCGAGGTGCATCACCACCGGGTTGCCCCAGCCGTCGCGCGTAAGGAGGTTCAGGTTGTTGTTGTCGTTGAGCAGCAGGTTGGGCCCGGTTTGGGGCATGGGTGTCAGCCGGCCCGGAATGAGCAGCTCGCGGCGCGCAAAGTCGAACTGGATTTCCTGCATGGTCTGCATGACGGGCAGGCCGATGACGGGCGGCAACAGGCTGCCGATGCTGTCGGCCCGGTCGTTGCCGGTGCTCATGTCCACAATAAAGAACGGCACGTTAATCCACGTCATGTCGCCCATGCGCAGCGTGTCGGCTATGGCCATTTGGCCTTGCTGTATGCCGAAGCCTGCCATGCTGATGGTGGTGTCCAGCGGGCGCAGGCCGCATCGGGCCGCGTCGCTGCTGCTGATGATGTTGATGCCTGCGCCGGTGTCAAACACCAGCTTCGTGCTGGTGCGGTTGAGGCTGCCCTGCAGGGTCAGCAGGTGTTGCCCGCTTTTGTGGGCAAGGCTGTGCAGCAGGTCGAGGGTGTCCAGGGGCAGGCGGTAGTCGGCCCGGGGATGCAATGGGCGGCACACACTGCCCAGCGAGGCGTAGGTGCGGTATTGGTCGGCCGTCTGCCGCATCTGGCTGACGGAGGCCGAATCGGCGCCCTGCGCCTGGACTTGCCGGCTGAGGCTTTCCATCAGGTCGGCCGCCTGGGCGTATTGTCCGGCGCGGGCCATGTCGCTGCTGAGCAGTACGGCCATGTTCAGCGCGTTGGCCGTTCCCAGTTCATCCTGGTAGTTTTGCAGCAGGAGACTGGTGTGCGCTATGGCTGAGTCGGGCTGGTTAAAATGGTGGAAGGTGAGGGACGTGGCCAGCTCGTAGAGCATGGGGCTGACGTCCTTGCGCGGCGTTTGGGCCAGTGTCTGCTGCAGCGCAAACCACTGGCTTTCGTTGATGAGCGTGCCGATGCGCTCGTCGGCGTTTTGGGCCGGCAGCGTCAGGGCTGCTGCGGCCAGAAGCAGGGTAAGTATCTTTTTCATGAAATCAGTGTTTGTTTTTTCAGTCAGGTTGTCATCTGCAAAGATACGATAATCCGGAACATAATCGGGGGGGGTGAATTTTTTAAGAATGATTAAAGGGTTTTAATACTTTGCGCTGCTCCGGCCTTGACCGCCACAGTGCCGGGGAAGGTAAAAAAATGCGGAAACCGCACATGATTTTAGGGCAAAAAATCGGTCTGGCCGACTTTTTTTTGTACTTTTGCCGCCGTAAACCAAGTCTTACAAGTAGAAACATGGACGATTATCACGCGGAAATAACCCATTAAAACGGACACGCTGGGAACGTATTCAATATGGAATCCTCTTGACGTGAGCCGCTTATTAACGTTTGGAGGAATACGAATGCGAACTTACTGGAATTTTAATGGCTCACTGCGTACCACCGACGAGTGGGAGCCCAATTGCTGGACACAAATAACCTGCCCCACGCAGGACGATGAAGACTTCCTGTTTAACCAACTGAACGTACCCACCTATTTTCTGGACGACATCCGGGATAAGGACGAGCGCTCGCGTTATGAATACGACGAGGGCTGGGTGCTGATTATCTTGCGCATACCCTACGTTAAGGAAGTACGTTCGCGCACGCCGCACACCACCATCCCGCTGGGCATCATCCTGAACAAGGACATCTGCATCACGGTGTGCAACTTCGAGACGAACATGATGATTGACTTTGTATCGTATCAGCAGAAGCGCAACGTGGGCTTTACCGACTCGGTCGACCTGGTGTTCCGCCTTTTCCTTTCGTCGTCGGTGTGGTACCTGAAGCGACTCAAGCAAATCTCCATTCTCATTGAGGAGTCGAAACGCAATCTCGACAAGAAAATTGACAACGAGGACCTCATCGGGCTTTCGCGACTGCAGGACAGCCTGACGTACTTCATCACCTCCATCCGTGGCAACGAGACGCTGCTTTCGAAACTGAAGTTCAAGCTGCCGGTGGATGAGCTTGACGCCGATTTGATTGAGGACGTCACCATCGAGATGAACCAGGCGCGCGAAACCACCAACATCTATACCAACATCTTGGACTCCACCATGGAAACCTATGCCAACATTATTAATAATAATATGAGTTCGGTGATGAAACAGATGACCTCCGTGTCCATCATCCTCATGTTCCCCACGCTCATTGCCAGTATCTTCGGAATGAACATGGTCAACGGGCTGGAAACAGCCTGGTGGGCCTTCCCGCTGGTATGCGTGCTGTCGGTATTGGTAACGGGCGGCTTTTACTGGTTCTTCCGCCGGAAAACCTGGATTTAGCAGGCAAAAAATAAAAATAATGCCAGTTTTTTTGGCTATCAACGGAAAAATGGCGTTATTTGTACTTCAAAATAAATATTTCTGATAACCCAAAATCAATGTCTAAGCAGACACAAGTAGTTATGAACGAAGCAGAACTTAAAAAAGTCAACGAGGAGGATGTGGAAAACGAAGCTGCAGTCGCTGAACCGGCTGCAGAAGAGCAAGACAATCTTTCCACTACAACAGAAAACAGCGCTATTGAGCGTAAAAACTATACATCCAAACAAGAAATCATAGATCAGCTCAAAAAGCTGGTTCAAGACAACGTGCTGCCGGAACGCAGCGAAACCGAATACCTGAAGCAGTGCTACTACCGCTTGCATAATGCCGAGGTGCTGGCACAGCGTGATGCCTTTGTGGCCGGAGGCGGCAATGCCGACGAGTTCCTGCCGGCTCCCGATGAATGTGAAGCCGAGTTCAAGGCTCAGATGAATCTGCTCAAGGAACGCCGCAGTCAGCATCTGGCTGCCGTAGAAAAGGAGCGTCAGGATAATTTGGAACGTAAGCTGGCCATTATCGAAAAGGTAAAGGCTGCTGCCGCAACGCCGGAAAGCGCAGACAAGGCATACGACGAGGTGAAGCAGTTGCAGGCCGAATGGAAGGAAATCAAGAACGTGCCGGCCGAAAAGGCTACGGAGCTGTGGAAAAACTATCAGCTCTATATCGAACAGTTCTACGACCAGTTGCGCCTGAATCACGAATTCCGTGCTTACGACTTCAAGAAAAATCTGGAAAGCAAGCTGCATTTGTGTGAGGCCGCCGAGAAGTTGGCCGACGTGGCCGATCCGGTTTCAGCTTTCCACCAGTTGCAGAAGCTGCATCAGGAATTCCGCGAAATAGGTCCGGTGGCCAAGGAATTGCGTGAGGAAGTGTGGACCCGTTTCAAGGCTGCATCAACCGTAGTCAACAAGCGTCATCAGGCACATTTCGAGAAACTCAAGGCAGAGGAGGAGGAAAACCTGGTAAAGAAGACGGCGCTTTGTGAAAAGATGGAGGCTGTCAGCACCGAGGGCCTGAAAACGGCTGCCGATTGGGAGAATACAACCAACGAAGTGCTGCAGATGCAGGCCGAATGGAAGACCATCGGTTTTACGCCGCGCAAGATGAATGCCAATATCTTTGAGCGTTTCCGTACGGCGTGCGACGCATTCTTCCACAAGAAGTCCGAATATTTCAAGAATATGCGTGAAACCTTCAGTGCCAACCAGGCGCTCAAGGTAGCCTTGTGTGAAAAGGCCGAAGCCCTGAAGGACAGTACCGATTGGAACGGTACGACCAACAAATTCCTGCAGCTTCAGAAGGAATGGAAGGAAGTAGGTCCCGTTTCACGCAAAATGTCGGAAAGCCTCTGGAAGCGTTTCAGTGCCGCCTGCAATTTCTTCTTTGAGCAGAAGAATGCCGCTACGGCCGGACAGCGTGAGGAAGAAGAGAAGAACCTGGCTCAGAAGCTTGAGATTATCGAAAAACTGAAGGCCCTGCTCGAGCAGCATACCGGCGAGGAGCAGACGGCTGACGATGTGCAGGACAACGTGCGCAGCCTCATGGACGAATGGAACCAGGTGGGTCATGTGCCGTTCCGCAAGAAGGATAAAATCTACAAGAAATACCATGAAGTGGTTGACCGTATCTATCAGGAGATGCACATCAGTGCCGGTCGGCGCCGGTTGGAGAACTTCCGCAAGAACGTGGCTGAAAAGGGAGGCAATGAGCTGACCCGTGAGCGCGACCGCATTTATCGAGCCTACGAAGCCAAGAAGCAGGAAATACAGACTTATGAGAACAACCTTTCCTTCTTCAACGCCAAGTCAAAGAAGGGCAACAGTCTGGTAGAGGAAATCGAGAAGAAGGTGGCCCGACTCAAGGACGACCTTGCGCTGATTGCCGAAAAAATCAAGGCCATTAACGAACAGATCAAAGCGCAGCAGAACAATCAGGAAACGGAAGCCTGAGCTCCGTAATCCGACAAACATAAAGAGCCGTTCGAGCCCTTGCACGTCACACAAAACCGTTGCGGGGCAGCGAGCGGCTCTTGGTATATGGCTGCATTATCAATACTGAAAACAACGGAACATGAAAGAATTTGACCGTATCATCCGGTTTGTCAAGGACTGGACCCTGCTGGTTTGCATGGCGCTGGGCGCCGTGGGATATTATGTGCTCAAATGTGTGCCGGCTCTGGAGGCATGGCGGCATCCGGCGGCCGAGATTTCGTCGGGGCTGTTGCCTGTGCTCATTTTCCTGATGCTTTTTATGACCTTCATCAAGATAGACGTGCGCAGCTATCGCCTGACGTGGTGGCACGTGGTGCTCCTGCTGCTCCAGATGGGCCTATCGGGGGCGTTGGCCTGGTGTGTGTCGGCCCATCCGCAGGCCGGGTGGCGCATGAGTGCCGAAGGCGCTTTTTGCTGCGTGGCCTGTCCTACGGCTACGGCAGCGGCGGTTATTGTGCGCAAGCTTGGCGGCCGCGTACAGACCATTACTACCTACACCCTGCTTTCGGGCTTTGTGTCGGCCGTGATGATTCCGCTGCTCCTGCCCGTAATGGAGCACAACCCCCAGCTGGAGTTCCATGCCATGTTTCTGGTCATTCTGCGCCGGGTCAGTCCGCCGCTTATTGCGCCGTTCGTGCTGGCGGCCCTCATCCGTTGGGCTCATGCCCGTCTGGCGCAGCGCATGGCCGACTTTACGCGCGATGCCGCCTTTTATCTGTGGGGCTTTACGCTCACCATACTCATGGCGCAAACCCTTCATTCCGTATATTGCAGCCACGCCACGGGCTTTCAGGTGCTGCTGACGGCATGCGCCGGCTTGCTGGTGTGTGGCGTGCAGTTTTTCCTGGGACACAAGGTTGGGCTCCTTTTCCGCGATACCGTCAGCTGTACGCAGGGGCTGGGGCAGAAGAACACCATGATAGCCGTGTGGGTATGCCTGTCCTATCTGTCGCCGCTGGCCGCCGTGGTGCCCGGTTCCTACATCCTGTGGCAAAACGTTTTGAACTCCTGGCAGCTTTGGCAAAAACGCCGGGCCGCGCAGCCCGGCGCCGCAGCTTGAGCAACAGGGCCGTACGGCGATGGCAGGAGAGCGCCTTTAACATCTTAAAAACATTGAAAATTGAGCCGTAAATTTGGGTAAGTTGTTGGATTTGGCTACTTTTGCCATATCCAACTTATTTTATGTGCTAATACAATGAGCAGAAAGTTCTTCCTTTGTTGTCTTTTTGCCATTCTTTTTTGCGGAACAAACGCGCAGAATCTGGCTTTTAATAATTATATCAATACTTATAAGGACATAGCCATCGACCACATGAAGCGGTATGGCATCCCCGCCAGCATCACCCTGGCTCAGGGCCTTCTGGAAAGCGGGGCGGGGCGCAGCGACCTCTCGGTAAGAGCCAACAACCACTTCGGCATCAAGTGTGGCGGCGACTGGACGGGGCCTTATGTGCTGAAAAACGACGACCACCCGAACGAGAAGTTCCGGGCCTATTCCTCGGCCAAGGATTCGTATGAGGACCACGCCAAGTTTCTCACCACGCGCTCACGCTATGCCTTCCTGTTCAATTACGACACGACCGATTACGTCAACTGGGCCAAGGGACTGAAAAAGGCCGGCTATGCCACTAATCCGCGCTATGCCGACAACCTCATCAGCATCATTGAAAAATACGACCTCTCGCGCTACGACTATGCGTCGAAGATGGGCCACATGCGCCTGCGCCGTCACGGCATCAAGGGAAAGATGGATGTAGATCCGCTGCCTGAATTCGATTTGGTCGTGCGCAAGTGCAACGACAACTATTACGTAGTGGCCCGTCAGGGCGACTCGTTTGAGTCCATCAGCAAGCAGACCGGTGTGTCAGCCCGCAAGTTGCGCAAATATAACGAAGTCGACAAGAAACATCAGCTCCAGGCCGGCGACATTGTTTATCTGGAAAAGAAACGCAGCAGCGCCGCCAAGAGTCTGGGTCGCCAGTACCGCCACACCGTGACGGCAGGCGAGTCGCTTTACAGCATTGCACAGAATTACGGCATCCAGCTCAAATCGCTCTATAAGTACAACAATCTGCCCGACGACTACGTGGCGCAGGTTGGCGAGCAGTTGCGCGTGCGCTAAGTCGCTTTTCGTTTCGTAAAAACGAAGCATGGCCGCCGGTCGGAACAAAACACTTTCCGACCGGCGGCCATGCTTTTTTGTACCTTCCGGTATCCGGTTGAAAACAGGTCGGAACTTTTTTGTACAAAGTCCGGCCTTATTCCAACAAGCCGGCACTTTCTTTTCCGGAAGTGGCCATTTGATTATCAATGAGCTAAATTGATTATAATTACGTGAGTTCGAAATTTCTCAAGTTCCACAAAACGGTTATAGGAAACCGGACACGAAAAAAGGTTTTTCAGATGTTTACAGACGTATTCCTTGTAGTAATGCTTGAAACAGCGGAAACCACTGGAGTGAAACAGGATAAGAATAACCATAATTTCAGCATCACTCATACGGTTGGGCTTGTTATGATACCTAGTCTTCTTATCCTCAATCATATATTTTCCTGTTGCAATGTAAATATCTTGCAAAAATCATCGGCCATACAATAAATCTCTGTAACTTTAGACGCTGGAAACATAGCGGTAATCGTTTAAATGTTATAATTCAGTACTATAAATTAAATACTATTATCTCTATACTACTAATTATCAGTAAAATATATTTATTCTTATTTCGAACTCACGTTAAGTCTATGAAGGTCAGACACATCACATGCTTTCTGCTCAGTGCGCTTGCTGGAACATTTGTCTCCTGCACCGGCTCACACGAAATAAAGATGACAGGTTCCGTAAAAAATTTAGACGGAGGCACGATTCTCTATCAGAAATCCATCGACGGTATGTTTAATTCACAAGCGGAAGACACTTTGCGACTGAATGCAGACAGCACGTTCAGTCTCACATTCCCCAGTAACGGGTACGAACAGATACGCCTGTCCTTGCGGGGAAAGCGTTACTTAGGTTCTTTCATTGCTGACGGTGGAAACTACCGCCTGCAAATTGATGCAGCAGCTACGCATCCCATCTCCATACTGGAAGGCAAGAATGAGAAGAACATGGAAGTATCAAGGCTAATGGACGAACTGGGACAGGACGTGCTTGATGTACTTTCAAGAAAAGGTGACAAGTGGGGCATTACCCAAGACACCCTGGCTGTTTCAGTCAGCAAAAAATTGCAGGATGCGGTATTAGCCTTAGATGAAAAGATAAAAGGTGTAGATAAAGATTTATACGAAAAAGCCTGCCAAAATACACGCATACAGGCGATGCGTACCTTCCAAAACCAGCTTTTCGGCATTACCTACCGTTGTTCCGAATCCACCAAGCAAAGCTGGCTCAAGGAATGGGAAAAGATGATGGAATTCTGTCGGGTAAATCACCCGGCCAGCACTTTCTCGCTCGGTTTCGATGAAGTAGTCTATAACAATGCCGGCATTACCTACTACACCAAAGAAGAACCTGCAAGCGAAGACTTGAAGAAAAATCCCAATAAGTTGATTTTCCATTATATCGAAAAGAGTCTTACGGGGCAGGCACAGGAATCGGCCATGGCATTACTCTTTCTGAAGGACGCACACAAGGAAAAATACGACCCAGAGATACTTCCGTTGGAAGAACGATTCAAGCAATTATACCCACAAAGTAAATGGCAGCCGCTGATAGATAAGGCCATCGCCAAGAATAAGGCGTTCAATCAGGCCAAAATTCCTGACAACATTCACTTCCCTAATATAGACAATGCCAAGACATTCAAAGACATTACCGACTTATATAAAGGAAAGGTTATCTTCATAGATATGTGGGCAACCTGGTGTGGTCCCTGTCGTGCCTCTTTCGCCTATGTAAAGCCCTTACAGGAATATGCCAAAGCAAACGACATCGTACTGCTGTATCTTTCAATCGACCGCCCAGAAGAGGATGCCAAATGGCGCAAGATGGCAGCACATTATGACCTGATAGGCGAGCATGTACGCATGCAGGAAGCGTTTAAGGATGAAATATACACAACCTTCGGCAACGAACAAAGAGTACTTTCCGTTCCTCATTACGTGATTATCGGGAAAGATGGAGAAATCAAGTTCAAATCTGCAGCTTCTCCGAAGAATATGGAAAAACTAAAATCTCAATTGAAAGAGGCTGCGCAGGCAGGACATAATTCCTATTGTTACTGAAACTCCCAATATACAAAAAACAGCCACGTATCCTCTCCGAGATGCGGAGACTGTCATATAAATTGTGTCACGACAAAAAATGCTTAACTTTGTAACGACACCATAGAAAAAGGTTGTAGAGATACAACCTTTTTCTATGGTCTTTTTAATAGTATATTGAATAGTAGGATTGAAGAATTACTATTGCAAAAGCAAAGAACAGCTCAAAACTGCATACAAATTATGGAAGTGGTCCATACTCTCTTATTTCCTTTATGGAGTGAACCGGAAAAAGCAGCCGGCCGGTTTTAGCAGAACTTAAAAAAAGCCCCAGTCAGCCAAAAAACATAAAAAAGCCTGGCTGTCAACTTTTTTTATCAATAAAATGTGTGTGGCAAAGCACAAAAATCCGTATTTTCGTAAACGAGAAAGTGTATAAAATCAATGGGGCGTGAAAATACCGCCCGGATGCAGAACAATGATGGGCCGTAAGGACCTGTGCCGACCATTTTTTCCGGATGCCGTCAGGCGCGTTTCTCCCTTCCCGTTGACAGACAATGCACATCAGAACAGAAAACAATATAAAAACAATTAGGTATGAAAAAGTTAGCTCTGCTTTTTGCATTATTGACCGCTGTGCCAAGTGCGACTTTTGCGCAGGACGATGTATATTTCATTCCGTCGAAGGACGTTACGCCCGAGCGCAATGAGTCTTCGTATTCACCGATTGATGAATCGGAAACCGAACCTGCCCCTACGGTGGGATACTATACCGACAGCCAGATTGATCAGTATAACCGTCGTGGCGAGGGGGCTGAGGAAGCCGCCGCAGCTGAGTCGGCCGACCTGACCGATACCGCTGCCATTGGCGAGGGCAGCATGACGCAGCGCCTCATCCGTTTCCATGCGCCCGAGGTAAACGTGTACGTCAGCAGCCCCTACTACTGGGATTACTATTATGACCCCGTATGGTATTACAGTCCCTACTGGCGCCCGTGCTACAGCTGGTCGTTCGGCTGGGCCTGGGGCGGTCCCTACTGGTCGTGGGGCTGGGGTGGATGGTATGACCCGTTTTGGGGCCCGTCGTGGGGCTGGGGCGGATGGTACGACCCCTTCTGGCGCCCGCCTTACTGGCATCACCCCCTGCCGCCGCATCACGGACCGGGCTTCAATCCGCGTCCCAACGCCGGCCGCACCATTGCCGGATATACCGGTCGTACGGGACGTAACTACGGCAGTTTCGGCAGTACGGGTCGTGGCGGTTCGCCTACCTATTTGCGTCCGTCCAACAATTTTGGCGGTCAGCGCCGGCCTTCGTCAGGTGTAGTCAACCGTAACCCGTCGACCCGTCCGTCCAACCAGAGCGGCAACCTGCCTACACGCACCTACAACAACAGCAATACGCAGACGCGGCCTTCCAGCAATCGCTCCTACACGCCTTCGCGCAGTGAGGGATACAGCCGTCCGTCGGGCAGCCGCAGCTACGGTAGTCCAGTCATTTCAGGTGGCGGACGCAGCTATGGTGGCGGAGGCGGAATGCGCGGCGGAGGTTCCCGCGGCGGCGCCCGCCGGTAAAGCCTTTCAGTGGCATGAAAAATTCAGTAAAGGCATGAATGTCAGACCTTATTAAAAGTGAAAGTTATGAACAGAAAATATTTGTTGCTGGCTGCTTTGGCTTCGGCCATGACGGTGTCGGCACAGGATGTATATGAAATAGAAAACCTGACCACGTCCGACCTCAACGGTACGGCCCGCTTTGTGGGTATGGGCGGTGCCATGAGTGCGCTTGGCGCCGACCTTTCCACCATGTCGAGCAACCCCGCCGGAATGGCGCTTTACCGCCGCAGCGACGTGGCCGTAACGGGGGGCTTCCGCAAGAACATGGATCAGGGCGACGTGCTTGGCCACAGCCCCACCAAAGGTTCGTTTGACCAGATAGGCTTTGTATATTCCGCCAATCTGCACGACAATGATCTGCGCTTCTTTAATTTCGGTTTTTCCTACCACCGGATGAAGAACAACAATACCCTCTATACCGCTTCGGGCAATTTGGGCGGCCTGTCGCAATCGTTGGAGATGCTCGATTTGAGCTACGACTACGTAAACGGCGGCTATCTGGACCTGGGCAATGCTGACGACCGCTGGCTGACTTCGCCCCTGCCCGGTTTGGGATACGACGTGGGCATGCTGCTCCCCATCACCGATGCCGAAGGTAAAGTGACCGGCTATCTGCCCGTTGAGGGCAACCGCTATCGCTATCAGCGCGCGCAGTGGGGCGGCATCAACCAGTATGACTTCAACCTCTCGGCCAACATCCGCGACCGCTTTTATATCGGAGCTACGGTGGGGTTGTACGACGTCAATCTGAAAACCTCGTTTGATTATGAGGAGACGTTTGACAACCAGCAGGGCAACTATCTTGAGCAGGTTGACAAGGTGATTGACGGAACGGGAGTTGACTTTAAGGCAGGTATCATTTATCGGCCCATCCTGAATTCGTCGTTCCGTATAGGTCTGTCGTTCTCTACCCCCATCTTCTACAATCTCTCTTCGTATGCTTCGGTTTACATGAAGAGCAACATCAACGAAGCCGTGGAGAATCCGCGCCTGTATGACCAGGGCGATGCCATATCGTATAACGTCAATACACCCTGGAAGGTTAACGTCAGTCTGGGCGGAACGGTATCCAAATATCTGGCCATCGGTGCAGAGTATGAGTACGCCAACTACGGAAGTTCAAAGGTAAAGTATGATGATTACTATGACTATTGGAGTGACAACTCCAAGGATTACGCACTGGAGGCCGAGACCAAGCGCTGCCTGAACAAGGTGCATACCCTGCGTATCGGAGCCGAGGCGCAGTTGCCCTATAATATCCAGTTGCGCGTGGGTTACAACCACGTAACGGCGCCGATGAAGGACGACGCTTCGCTCGATCTTTGCATCAACAGCAGTTCGATGGTATATGCCGTCAATACGGACTATCTGAACCTCGGGGCCATCAACCGTTATACCGTGGGCCTTGGTTTCCGTGGCAAACATCTTTATTTTGATGCTGCCTATCAGTATCAGCAGCAGGACGGCGAGTTTGCGCCGTTCTACGTGCCCGATGCATCCGGACAGAATCAGATGGCCGCACAGAAAATTTCCCTCAATCGGCAGTCGGCCAACTTTACGTTGGGATATAAGTTCTGATTCCGTATCCTATTGTTTATCTTGTTTTTTTCATATGGTGGCGCAGTTCTTCTGCGTCACCTTTTTTGTGCCGTTTTGTAGCCGGAGGGAGTGTACGGATGGAGCAGGAACGGCCGGGGGGATTTCCGTACCGCAGCTTGTATGTGCTTCCATACAGGGTGATGCCTGCCGTTCGGTTTGTTTACGTGCTGGCATACACAAGAAAAGCCCGGCTCGGGACTCACGTCTCAAAGCCGGGCACAGCATGAAATCTACTTACCTTATCCTCGTTGTTATGTCTGTTGTGTTTTGTGAGCTTATGCCTTAGCTACGGTGTCGTTTACTACGGTATCGTTCAGGGCAAAAGCGGGAGTTGCCTTTTCTGCGGTGTCAGTTACAACGGTGTCATTCAGGTTGAATGAAGTCTTTTCCGTTGAGTCGTTCACGATTGTATCGTTAACACTTACGTTGCTGGAAGCAGCGTTTGACTGCATGAACGCACCACTCATTGAAACGAAACCCAGAGCCAAAACGGCCAATGTTGCATACTTTTTCATAATCATTACTCTTTTATGGTTTATAATTTTGTTTTGTTCTTTCTGCCTTATATAGCACAAGATGCGTGCCAAAATGAAAGAAAAATTATAAATCATTGATTATGAGAAAAATAAAATTTTTGGCACGGTGTGTAGGGGTGTGGAAAGTGTGGAATTTATGGGGAAACAGTGTGGAATTATTCCCCAAAAAAGTGGGGAATGACCTGTGGGGAAGTTCCTTTTGGCACGCTTTTGGCACGGCTTTGGCACACTAAAAAAGCTGCCTCCTGGCGGGTGAGGCAGCTTTGGGGATGAGTTTTTCCGTGTTGGCTCTGGCTCTTTTCCGTAAAGGGGAGGGAGGCTGGGTTAGTCCAGCTTGACCAGCTCGTATTGCTGGCTTCCCATGCCCAACGCTTCGGCGTGGTCCAGCGTGTGCATGCCGTGGCGCGAATCGATGCGCTCAATCAAGTGGATTTTTCCGTGGTCTTCGGACGAGCGCACGAGGTCGGTGCAGGCCCTGTCCAGCGCCACCGGGTCGAGCGAGGCCAGGATGCCGATGTCTCCCATTTTCGGGTCTTCCGGCGAGGCGTCGCAGTCGCAGTCTACCGAAAGGTTGTTGGCCACGCTGATGTACAGGATGTTCTTGCCGCAATGGTCGGCCACGGCCTTGGCCGCTTCGGCCATTGACTCCAGAAAATCGTCCTGCTTGGGATTTCCCCAGCTTGTGGTGCTGGTTCCGGCCGAGTGAATCAGGCGTTTGCCATTGGATGAGGCAATGCCGATGGACATGTTCTTGATGGCGCCACCGAAGCCGCCCATGGCATGGCCTTTGAAGTGGGACAGGACGATGACGAAGTCGTAGTTCAGGAAATCCTTGCCCACAATGTCGCGGGTTAGGTGTTTGCCTCCGGTGACGGGAAGTTCCGTTTCGCCTTCCGCATCCATGATGTCCACCTTGGCAATGGCGGTAAATCCGTGGTCGGCGGCTGCCTTGAGGTGGCTTTCGGTATTGGTGCGGCCGCCGCCGTATGCGGTGTTACACTCCACGATGGTGCCGTTTACCTTTTGTACCAGATTCTTGATGAGGGCCGGCTGCAGGAAGTTGTGACCTCCGGGCTCGCCGGTCGAAAGTTTGACGGCCACTCGTCCCTTGGCTTCGCGGCCCAGCGCTTCATAGATTTTGATCAGATTGTCCGAGGATATCTCTTTGTACATGTACACCTTCGGAAGTTCTTTCCCGTTTGAAGGGGATTCCTTACTGTTCTGTGCCTGGGCACAGCCGGATGTGGCAACTAATGCGGCCAGCATCCATGTCAAAAAACTGCTTTTCATAACTTGTAACAGATAAATAATTTCAAAAATTGATATTCAGACCGGCCATCACCGTAGCCCGCGGCATGGGGTAGCCGGCATTGATTTCATATTTCTGGGCCAGCAGGTTCTCGCCGCGTGCCCATATGTTCAGCCATTTCAGGACGCGGAAAGAGGCCCGGAGGTTCCAAAGCACGAAATTTTCCTGCGACTCGTCTTCTCCTACCGCCGTGTACAGTCCGTTGATGTATTGCACGCCGGTGGATACATTCCAGCGGCCGTGGGAGAAGTTGGCCCCGGCGTAGAGCTTGTGCTCGGGGGCGGCGATAACGGGATGGGTCATGTGCAGGAAGCTGTAGTTGGCGTCTACTGACCAGTGGCGGTCAATACGGTAGGCCGCCTGCACCTCTACACCGGAGTTTTCAATTTTTCCCGAGTTCTGGTTCAGCATGCCGCTGCCGTGAGGGTTGGGCAGGGTCACGATGAGATTCTTTCCGTCAATGTAGAACAGGTTGACGCCGTACGTCAGTCGGCCTTCCATCAGCCGCTGTGAAAAGGCCAGCTCATAGTTCCACATGGATTCGGGCTTCAGGTTGGGGTTCTGAGGCGGAAACATGTACATTTCGCGCAATATCGGGTAGCGGAAGCCTTTGGAGGCTGAGGCCTTCAGCTCCATGGCGGCCGGAAGGTGGAAAGCCAGTCCGGCTTGCGGCACCCATTCCGTACCTACACGCGAATGATGGTCGGCCCGGAGACCGGCATTGAAGGTCAGCCACGAGCCGATGTCCTGACGGAATTCCGCGTATCCGGCCAGCTCATCCTCCTGCTTGTCCACCAGGTCGGAGGTCGTACCCGCGCGTTCGCCGCTTACGTATTCATTCCACGCGTGTCCGCCGTACCGGAACCAGTCGAATCCCACGGTGATGCGGTTCCCCTTGAAGAGCCGCGCACTTTGGTAGGCTGACACGCCCATCATGTCGTCGTACGACAGGAAGCGGTCGTCCTGCGGCCCTTCACCGGCCGAGGGCGTATAGCCGTCGTTTATCCAGTGACTGCCCCAGTTGTAGAAAAAGCAGACCGCGCCCGACGTCCTTTCGTAGCGGTTTTCTACGGTCAGCGAGGTCATGCCTCGCGTGATACGCTGGTCGCCGTCCAGCAGTGGGGCATCAATCGGACCGGGATACGAAGCGTTGAAGTGCGTGACGTTCACGTCGCCGCGCAGGTTCCAGTGGTCGGTCACCTCATATCCCAGTTGGGCATATCCGCCGTATTGCTCAAATCCCATGTCGGGCCGGTGCCCGTCCGTATGGTTGTAGGAGCCTGAAATCACGCTGGAAAAGCGTCCCTTCCGGATGCGGTTGGTCAGTTCCGTCTCGAGTGTATTGTATGAGCCGTAGCCGGCGCGAAGATTCGTGTTCACCCCGTCGTGCGGCATCTTGCGCGTCACGATATTGATGACTCCGCCCATGGCATTTGAGCCGTAAAGCACCGAGGCCGGCCCTCGCAGCACCTCAACCCGCTCGGCCAGGAAGGATTGGCAGGCATCGGATATGGGGTGGCCGAAGATTCCAGCGTATTGCGGATGTCCGTCAATCATCACCATCAGCCGGGCCGTTCCGCCGCTCAGTCCGCGCAGGGAAATGTTTCCTGCCGCACCTCCCGATACGCCATATCCCATCACGCCACGTGAGGTAACGAACAGGCCGGGAATCTGCTCCGTCAGTACAGGCAGCAGCGACGGCTGCAGGGACTGCTCTATCTGGCTGCGGTTGACGACCGACACGGTTTGGGAAAGGTGGCGTACATCCGTTTCGTTTCGCGTGCCGGTAACGACCACCTTGCCGATTTCATACACTTTGTCGGTGGCAAGCGTTTCCGGCGCCTGAGCCATACCCGTCTGAGCGGTAATGGTGGCCCATAAAAGCAATAGGGCTTTCCTGTTTGTGTTCATCTTCAATTAGTCTGACAGACAATAATCAATATCTTCTTCACTAAAGCCCTTTTGTCTCATCTTCTCTGCAATGGATGCCATTTTATCATGGTATTTTTGAGGCGTGGATTCATTTTCCATGAATAATTTATCAGAGAGGGTTTCGATAGCATTTATGAGTCTGTTGCGTCCTTCTTCGGTTTTTATGTCGATACCACAAAATGGAGAACACCTCTTGTGTAGGTTCAGATAATATATGCCGGCTATAAGAAGCGCAGAAACAGCCACGAAATCAACATCGGCATCTTTAAACAGATTTTCATATGTTGCGACCAACGGCAAGGTCTGTATTTCACGGTTCATGGCAGAGCGTTTGGTAAGGTTGTTGGCGTCGTTGACTTCCCAACGGAGCAATTCCAACATGATGGAATCTTCTTTAAGGCTGTCGGTTAGGTTCTTGAAGATTTCTACGTATCCCTCTTGAGTGGAGGCTTTATCCTGCGACATCTTTAGCATGTCATTTAGCCAGTAATCGTATTCTCTGACAAAACTGTCATAAAATTCTTCCAGGTTTCTATATCTTGTATAGAATGTTATCGGTTCAATCTTTGCATGCTTGATGATGTCGAGTACCGTCATTTCGGAGAAACCTTTTTTCAGAATGATGGTTTCTGCCGCTTGCTTGATGCTCTTTTCTATATCGGCTTTGGTTCGACGGTATCTTTTGGGCTTAGTTTCTTCCATATTTAAAAGGTATTATTTTATCCAAGGAGTTTACAGGATAACCCGATGGCTATTTTTTTTCATGTAAAGCTTACTCTGAGGCATGCTTTTTCCGTATAAACGGAAGGATACATGGCTTCGCTTACAAAGATGCTTCTTTTTTGTAATTTTTTTGATGTTTTGTATGCTTTTTATCCCTTATCGCAACTGGTAAATGGGAAATCCTGCAGTTCTTATATTTATTATATACATTATAATATGTAATCTGTAATATCTGACAAATATACTATTTTTATATAGGTAATATAGTGTCGGTTGTCGGAAGAAATATTAGATATGTTTTTCTTGTTTTATACATACTTATATGTATATTTGTATATGTTTTCTAACAACCATTTCATTTTTACTTTTTTGTAAGTGTAAAAACAAACAGTCTTATGCATATACGTCAAGTCATATTTCTAATCATGTTTTGCCTGTCGGTCATGGCTTCTGCCCAGAAGACATATCTGCGTGTGACGGTAAGGCCTGTTGACGCAGTTACGAATTATATGATTACACAAGCGCGAGTGTCTCTCCTCTCTCTCACTGATAGTGCTGAGGTTGATACGTTCAAGCGGTTCAAAATTATAGGCGATGTGATAGAACATTATGAATATGTCTATGACAACAGTCATGCAACACTGCCGTTTAAGTGTATCGTCCGTATAGAAAACAAAGGATACGAGACAGCCTATTATAACCTGAATATATCGCCCTCAGAAGCAGAGCACGGTGAAGTGATACGTGACATAGGACCGGTACAATTGCATAGGGCATACCATCGGAAATTAAATGAAGTGGTCGTGAAAGCCTCGAAAATCATGATGGTCATGAAGGGAGATACACTTGTCTATGATGCTACGGCCTTTCAGTTGGCCGAGGGTTCCATGCTGGATGAGCTTATCAAGCAACTTCCCGGAGTGCGTCTGGAATCGGGTGGGCGCATCACGGTAAACGGACATTTTGTCAGCAGTTTGCTGGTTGATGGAAAGGATTTCTTCAGCGGTGATCCTCAGGTTGCCCTGCAAAACCTTCCGGCCTATATGGTCAGCAAGGTAAAGACTTACCAAAAGATTCCCGATGATGCCTATTTGACGCGTTCGCCTGACGAAAAGAAGCCTCGTATTGACGACCCTTGGGTAATGGACATTGCCCTGAAGCCGCAGTATGCGCATGGCTATATTGCCAATGCCGAGGTGGCCCACTCGGTTTATCAGTCGAAGCCCATTCTGGCCCGTCTGTTTGGAATGTGTTTTTCCAACAAATCACGAATAGCCCTTTATGCTACTGGAAATAATATCAATATGAGCGGTAGTCCGCAAACTGATTCCGGCAATTGGAATGAAAATATGAAGAAGGAGGGACTGACCCGAACGGCTGAATTAGGAGCCTTTTACTACGTTGAAAATCACAACCGGAAGATACGCTATCATTCAACACTCAAGGCTGGGATGGATGATTTGGATTTGGAACAATTTTCATCAGCTACCTCGTTTCTTCCGGGAACAGATTTTGTCTATACTGCTGCCAGCAAGCAGCAACAGGATAAGACCGTTTATGTGAATTGGAATCATGGCTTTATTTTCATTTTTCCTAAAACATATTTACGTTTTTCTCCGAACTTTTTTTATTCATACCGACGACAGGACGGACGATACCTTTCTGCCGAAGGAAAAAGATTGTTGGGGCGTGAAGGACTGGATTCCGTTATCATCGCGGGCAGCTGCGGTGAGGATTTTCTCAATTTGCTTACCACCCAGGACCTTGGACGTACGCGTAAATGGGGTACCAGCGGAAACATGAGTACACAGCTGAGCCTAAAAAAATGGCATATGAATACCCTCCGCTTTTCAGCGTATTACGAATACAAACATGAGCGGGGATACGACATGCAGCACTACAACCTGCTTACCGCTGACGGAGCACCCGACAAACGCAACCGTTACGACAGCCGGCCGGGGAGCAGTTATGTTTACCGTATTCTTGCAGAATATCCCATTATACATGTTTCGAGGATGCGTAAAACCAATATATTGTATTTTACTTGCAGCTACACACAGCAATTCAACTCTTCGGAACGTATGCTTTACCGACTGGATCAGCTGGGGGATGAATGGATGCCTGATCAAGCTGCCATAGGAATGCTTCCTTCCGCGGCAAATTTATATGAGCATTGTATGGATTCGCTCAACAGCTACCACCGTAATATCTTTTATCGGTGCCATTTAACAGAACTGCGTTGGCATTACCAGACGGAAAAATTGGAAATTTCGGCTCGTCTCCCGCTCAACATCACTTATGAGCGTCTGACAGAATGGCGGCCTAAGGGCGAACAGTCACATCTTCGCCGGGAGATATTTACGTGGCCGCAATTAACCTTCAGGATGAAGGGCGTGGAGTTGTTCTTCGATATGCAACATAGGTCACCTTCGCAAACTTTGATGCTCGACGTACGTGACGACAGCAATCCATTGGCCGTCTATCTCGGCAATCCTTCATTGAAATCTTCCTATGAATACTGTCTTGCGGCAAAGTGGGCAGGATTCAAGCAGGAAGAAATGCGTCAATGGAGTTTGGACCTTTCTATTTTTACCGTTGATAATGCCATCGGTCAGTTGCGTCAGTTTAATCCGCTGACCGGAGGTTATACCTATACCCCCTGGAATATTGACGGAAACGGAGAATTGAAGGCTTCGGGAAGTTTCAGCCAATCGGTGGGGAAAGAACGGCATTGGTTCCTCAATGTGGGGACTATTGTAAAGCTGAATCGCAGTGTGGATTTTTCCAATACGAGTGAAACGGTCGATTTCCAAAAAAGCATTGTACATAATCTGCACGTATCTCCGTCTTTGGGCATAGACTACCGTTATTCAAAGTGGTACGCCGCATTCAAGGCATCAGCCGATTGGGAACGCCTTACTTCCGAGCAGGAAGGATTTGAGACGCTCAGTCAGGTCGATTTGCTTTACACCCTCAGTCTGAATGCTCCGTTGCCGTTTGACGTGAACTTGAATACCGATTTTAATCTGTTTATGCGCCGAGGTTATGGTGATCAGACAATGAATACAAACGAATGGGTTTGGAATATCAGCTTGAATCGCTATATAGACAAGCGAAAAACATGGCTGATGAAACTGTCCGTTCACGATTTGCTGGGCCAACTGAGTGCCGTACGCAGAACGCTTAATGCCCAAGGTCGTGTAGAGGTAGTCAGCAATACGATTACGCGAAACGTCATGCTACACCTGATCTGGAAATTTAATAGAAAGCCATCAAAATCATAGGTCCAAAAATGTAGATGTGCTTATGATACGAAGTAAAGCCTTTGTCCTGTTTCTTTTACTGCTAAGCGGAAGTTTACCACTGTGTGGTCAACCGATAAAGGTAAGTGGGCGCGTGTTTAACGGATTGTTACAAGAATCACTTGTCGGAGCTGTCGTCAGATTGATTCGTCCCGACAATGCTTCGGTGGTTGCTACGGATACCACACGCTACGAGTTTCGGGAAATAGAAATAGACGGTAATACGTCAGGCTATACCGACAAACACAGTGGTGCGCTTTTTTCAGTAATTACCAGTGTACGCGATTCGCTTTGGCTGACGGTGGAAGCCGGAGGTTTTGAGACATACAGAAGGAAATTGTTTCTTCGTTTGCCGCAGGGGAAGGACAAGCTGGATGTGGGCGATATTTATCTTATGCCCAAAGCCAAGGATAAGCAGTTGAGGGAAGTTGTGGTGGAAGCCACTCGAATCAAAATGTTCTACAAAGGGGATACGCTCGTGTACAATGCTGATGCCTTCAATGTGATGCAGACAGAATCGCTGCGCAAGCTTGTGGAACAGCTGCCGGGCGCGGAACTGGAAAACGGCCGGATAACGGTGAACGGAAAACCGGTAGAGGAACTGCTCATCAGTGGAAAAAACTTTTTTGGCGGAAACATACAGGCCGCGCTCGATAATCTCCCGGCTTACATCGTCGACAAGATAAAGGTGTATGACAAAGACGGTGAACTGACGGAACTGACAGGAAAGGACATGCATGACCAGCGTTATGTAATGGATGTGCACATCAAGCGTGAATACCTGGGTTCATGGTTCGGTCGCATGACTGCCGATGGCGGTACGGAAAAATTGTATGGACTTGGTGGGTTGTTGGGGCGCATGGACAGTCGGCAAATGTTTTCGCTTTCCTTTGATGTCAATAATTATAATCAGGAGAGGCAAATCATGGATATTGCCACTACGGCTGACGTAATGCCAGAGGGACGCTTCCGCACAAAAGGGGTTGGTGTGGATTACTACATCGAACCGAACCAGAAGTGGCGCTTCGTTACCAATGCTACGGTGCGTCGTTCGGACGACAGAAAGAATGTATGGACCAATACCGAAACATTCCTTACGCCTGTCAACCAGATGACGCGTGCAGAGCAGCAGGAGCGTCACAAATACTTCAAGACCAATGCTTATGCTTCTTTGCGTTATCGTCGGATGAAGCATTCGCAGTATGAGTTGAGTTATATTTTTGATTATAAGAAGACGTCCACGAACAGCGAGAATCTGAGCCTGTCGTATTTTCTTCCCGGGCAAGCGGTATGGGAAAACTGGTCGCTCGACAGTATCCGTTGCTATGAAGAAATGCTGGGTGAAGAGAGCGTCTTGCTTTACAGCCTGCTCAATCCGACCAAAGAACACGTCCGCGAAGTGATACATCGCCCGACGTTGTCGTCAGTGTTTACGTTAGGGGAGAACGTGCTGAACTTCAATACGGAAGTGAAGCATAGTGTCGTGACCGACGATTTGTTTAATAACTATCGGTTGACCTATTATAAAGAGGCGGATAAAGACTGGCGCCGCCAATATGCCACGAGCCGCGACTACCGGATTGACGTGAAGCCTCGGTTGGAGTTTATTCATAAATATGAAAAAGTGAAGCGTTATGACGGTGTGCTTAAGCCTTACGCATTGTATGTTTACCGTTACGGTACGGCCAACCACCCGCAGTATCGCCTAGAACGTATGTCCGAATGGTCCGAACGGACAGAATGGGGCGTTGAGAGCCTGGGACTGCTTCCTGATGGCGACTGGCAGGTCTTGTGTCTGGATATGCAGAACAGCTATTACTCGCGACAGAAGGAGAATTTGGGGGAAATGGGGCTGAACTGGTCGCATAAGATGCAATTGCCCGATTATACCAGCCTTCAGATAGAGGCCAGTGAGGCTTTCTATTATGAACGCCGCGTGCTGGACTATCAGCGCGATGCTTACGACTATCATGTCATGCGTGAGGGTATTTTTGTCCGGCATCAGGCCTCGGTTCGCTGGAAACGGGAGAATAGGGAAGGCCGGAAATGGCTTCCGGAAATGGTGGCACGTTATAGCGGTACGCCCCTTATGCCGGCTTTGACACAATACTTGCCCATTTCTGACGATTCAGATCCGCTTAATCTTTTCAGAGGAAATCCGGATTTGAAAAACCAGTATAAGCATGAAATTACGAATTCGTTTCATGTGCAGCATGTTCAAAAGGGATATGCTTTCAATGCCGAAGTAGTTTATCAGCGTATGCAAAACGACATTGTTACCCGTTCGGAATTTGATGCCCAAACGGGTGTGCGTACCTATCAGCCCGTCAATACCTCTCGCACACACGGCGTGAAGGGACGGACCACGTTTTCCATGCCCCTTGACAAAAAGAAGCGTTTTTTCCTTTCCACCTCCTTTGAGGCCAACTATTATCAGTGTCAGAATCTGGCGTTCATTTCAAACGAAGCCAATGCCGCGGGGATGCTTCGTAGCGTAACTTATAAGCCACAGATGTCTGTGCGGGTCAGTATAGGAAAGAATTTTCAGGGTAATGCTTCCTGGTACACGGCCTTTCGCTGCCTGCGTCAGCCGGGTGTGGAAAACCAATACCGGCAGACCAATATTTCTGTTTCTGCCAATTATAAGCTGCCCTGGGATTTGTGGCTGGCCTCCAGAGTTTTGAGCTATATTTATGCCGGCAACAGCATGAGCCAGTTGAATAAACCGCTCACACTTTGGGAGGCCTCGTTGAGCAAGGAAGTCAAGGGCTTCAATCTTACGCTGAGGGTGCATGACATCCTGGCGCGTCAGCACAATTTTATCAGTACAATGGATGCCTTTCAGCGTGTGGAACGGACGAGCGATGTGCTCCCCCGGTACGTCATGCTTTCACTTACCTACAACTTTAAATTGACTGAAAAGAGGAAATAGGTTTATGTGGGAATCTTCTTGGGTTGGCGACATGTTGCGTCGGCTTGCAGTCATCTCCCCATTTAAATCAAGGCTTCCTGAGTCTGTAAAGAAAGGAAGAACGGCCTGGCGTTTACAGGCCGTACAGCTTCAGCTTGTTGTAGAGCGTCTTGCGGTCCACACCCAGCAGTTGGGCCGCCTTGCTTTTGTTGCCGCCGGTGGCCTCCAGGGCTTGCAGGATGCGCTGCTTCTCGGAGTCCTCGTTGTGCAGCTGCAGGCCGGTGGTGGCTGCTGGTGTCTGGAGTGACGGGCCCAGGTCGGCCAGACGGATAATGTCGTCTTGCGCCAGCAGGGTTGCCCGGCGCACCAGGTTTTTCATTTCGCGCAGATTGCCCGGCCAGTTGTAGTTCATCATGGCCTCTACGGCTTTCGGTTCAAAACCCATGATGTGGCGCTCCAGTTCCTCGTTGGCCTGTTGCAGGAAAAAGTCGGCAAACAGCAGGATGTCGCGGCCGCGCTCGTGCAGAGCCGGCATGCGCAGGGTGAACTCGTTGATGCGGTGGTAGAGGTCTTCCCTGAATTCTCCGCGTTCAATGGCCAAAGGCAGGTTCTCGTTGGTGGCACATACCAGACGGATGTCCACCTCAATTTCCTGCGTACTGCCTACCGGGCGGATGCGGCGCTCCTGCAGCGCCCGCAGCAGCTGCACCTGTACGTCGTAGCTCAGGTTACCCACTTCGTCCAGAAAGAGGGTGCCGCCGTTGGCCTCTACAAAGGCACCCGTCTTGTCGGTCACGGCTCCCGTAAAGGCCCCTTTGACATGCCCGAAGAATTCCGATGCGGCCAGGTCCTTGAGCATGGCGCCGCAGTCGATGGCCACAAAGGGCTTGTCGGCCCGTTTGCTGAGGCTGTGGATGCGGCGGGCCACGTACTCCTTACCCGTACCGCTGGCCCCCGTAATGAGTACCGACATGGGGGTGGGAGCTACCAGGGCCACATAGTTGTAGAGCTGTCGGGCCGCTTCGCTCTTGCCTTCCAGGTATTTTTTGTGGTCGATGGTTGTGGTGCCGGCCGGCGGAGGCGTGGTGCGTCCTCCCTGTGGATGCGGGGCGGGGGCAGGAGAGGAAGGGCGGGGCGTGCGGATGACTTCCTGAATCTTCTGCAGCAGAATTTCGTGGTGCACGGGTTTGGCAATATAGTCGGCTGCACCCTGTTTCATGGCTTCTACGGCATTTTGTACTTCGGCGTAGCTGGTCATGATGATGACCGGTGTCGATACCTGTTTCTGCTTCATCCATTGCAGCAGAAACAGGCCGTCCTCGTCGGGCAGCCGGAGGTCGGAGAGTACCAGGTCAAAAGGGCCGTCTTCCAGTAGTTTCTTTCCGGCAGCCTTTACGCTGCTGGCCGTTTCTACTTCAAATCCCTGCTTGCTCAGCCATGTTCTCAGCATGATGGCCAGGGTCAGGTCGTCATCGACAATTAAAAGATGTGGCATATCTCTTGGGGTTATTCTAAAGCGTCAGTATTTGATGTCGGGGCAGCTGCCAGCTGTTGCTGCAATGCCCGGAGAGTGTGGTCCAGCTCGGCCGCTACGCGTTGGGCCGGCAGCGCAGCCTCGTCGGTCCAGGCGGTTTGCGTGCGCTGTGCTTCCAGCCATTTCAGGTCGTCCGCGATGGCCGATTGCAGCAGCGTGAAAGTGGGCAGCAGCTTGTGCCCGAGTCGTCCCAGTTCGTGTATGTCCTTTTGCTCGAGAGCCTGTCTGAAGGCTTTTTCGTGGCCTTGTGTCTCCTCGTAGAAGGTCGACAGTATGGCCTGTTCGGCATCCGTGTCGCCTTCGGCAAAGGACAGTAGCGGGGCAAACGGGTTGCCGGCAGCCTGCGGTGGTGTGGTGGCGGATGGTTCCGGAGTCGGAGCGGCTGCTATTGCCGGTTCGGGGAGAATGGCCGGCTTGCCGGTCATGGCCTCGGGATGTGCCTTTTGCAGTACGGCGGCCAGGTCGCCCAGACTGAACGGCTTGTGCAGGCAGGTGGCAAAGCCTTCCTGTTGCAGGGTGGCCTCGTCCATGTCGGCCCGGGCCGTAACGGCTACTACCGGAATCTGCTCGTTGGGGGGTGGCAGCTGGCGTACTTTTCGCAACACGTCGAAACCGCCCATAGCCGGCATCTGAATGTCGGTCAGCAGTACGTCGAACCGCTCTGCCTGCAGCCGCACAAAGGCATCTTCGGGCTGGTTGAAGGCCGCAATGTCAGCCGGACGGCAGGAGAGGCGCTGCAGCATCTCCGCGGTGAGCTGCAACTGCAGACGGTCGTCGTCGAGCAGCAGGATGCGCCAGCCGTCAAAGCGGGCCTGTCCGCCTTGTGGCGCTGTGGCGGCGTCCGGCGCGTCGTCTGTCCGTTGCAGGGGCAGGCTGACCTTGAAGGTGCTGCCCTTGCCCTTTTGGCTTTCCACCTCCAGGCGGCCGCCGAGCAGGTCAATGAGTTTTTGCGTAATGGCCAGCCCCAGTCCTACGCCGTCCTGCCCCTGTGCACTCTTGAGCCGCGTAAAGGCGTCAAAAATGTGTTGCCGCTCCTCTTCGCTCATGCCGCAGCCGGTGTCGCTTACCCGGCAGTGGAGCCAGTGGTCGGGCGTGATGCAGGCCGACAGGGTGATGCCGCCCTTTTCCGTAAACTTCAGGGCGTTGGTCAGCAGGTTGTTCAGGATTTGGCGGAGCCTGAAGGCGTCGCCGCAGTAAGTATGGTTGGTGTCGGGGCCTTCAATGCGGCAGGTCAGTTGCAGGTTTTTCTTGTCGGCCAGCGGGCGTAGGGCATCAGCCGTTTCGCTTACCAGGCGGGCCGGGTTGAAGCTGACCGGCTGGGCGTCCATCTTTCCGGCCTCCAGACGGTGGTAGTCCAGCAGCGATGTGACCAGTTGCAGCAGGTGGTCGGCCGCGCCCTGCATGCTGTTCATATAGAATTCCGTCTGCCGCCTGTCGGCCGGATGTCCGGCCAGTTCCAGATAGCCCAGAATGGTGCTTACCGGCGCTTTGATGTCGTGCGTAATGGTCAGCATGAGCTGTTCGCGCTGTTGGAGCAGGTCTTCGGCCCGCTGCTTGGCTTGCTCCAGCTGGTTGCGGTAGCGTGCAGCCCGCCGGATGTCGCTCCATACGCGTCCCAGCAGCAACAAGGCCAGGGTGGAGGCTGCAGCCGCCACGCCGCCTACGGTCCATGCGCCGTGCCGGCGTATGGTGGTCTCGCGGGCCAGGGCTTCCTGAGTCCAGCGTTGTTCTTCAGCTTCAATGCTCTTGAGCAGACGGCTGATGCTCTGCGTCATTTCCTGCCCCATCAGCCGCAGGCGGTTGGCCTGTGCGTCAGCTTTGTTCGACTGTGCCTTTTGCTGGCGTCCGGCTTCGCGCTTGATGTCGTCGAGCACGTCGGCCACCCGTCCCGACACGTTGACGTCGGCTTCCAGCGTGTCGCCTTCGCTTACGTTGGCTTCCTGACGCACGCGGGTGGTGTCGGTATGCGAGGGGCGGAAAGCGTCGGCCAGCCGACGGAAAAATCCCTTTTTGCTTTTTTCAATTTCGTAGGACCGTTGCACGTTGACCACCTTGCCCGTTACGGTAGGATTGTTTACCGTCACCTGGTCCTTGCCCGAGCGCAGGTCGGCAATGCGCTGCTCCAGCGCACGGCCCGCGTGGTTCTTGTTCATGATGGCCAGGAGCACCTCCATGCTTTCGCGCTTTTCGTTGACCAGGGCTTGCAGCGTGTCGAGACGGGCATGCTGTATGGAGTCCGTTTGCAGCGTATCGAGGCTGTAAATGGCAGCCTGTACGCTGTCTATGGCGGCTGCATAGGGGCGGTAGGCTTCCTCTCGGCCCATGCTTACGGCCTGTGCGCGGTTTTCGGCTTCCAGCAGCCAGCTCATCAGCCGGTTGGTAGCCTGCCGGTGGCGGGCCACTTGTGTTTCCACTTCCGACATGCGGGCCACCGACTGCGTTTGCCGGTAGAGATAGTAGAACATGCCCGCCAGTACACCGACCAGCAGCACATAACCACAAGTGACTTTAAAAGAGGTGCTGATTTTCATCGAAAATAACGATAGGACGCCTATTATCGTAACTTTTGTACAAAAATACGCTTTTGCAACCTAACCTGCAGGGCTTTGCCTGTAAATTATATTAAAAAAGACTTATGGTGCGGCATTGTGAATAAGAAGGGGATGCTTTCTCACAGTTTGGAAAAATAATCGTTTCAGTGAATGAAGATTTCAGTAAAAATGGTAGGAATTGCCGATTTTCGGGTACAAATATTATGCGGCATCTGACGTAATTTTGTACCCATAAAAAGTCGGATTCATGCTATATTAGAATGGCATTATGTTTTATTGAAAAGTTTTTGTGGTAGTAAAAAGTTGAATTATAACGACAGACAGCCTACTGGTTAGGCAAGAGTTTATAATTTGAGGTATATGAAAAAAGTAATAAGAATTATGGCTTTCGTGTTGGCAAGTATTTTGCCCACGATGGCGCAGAAAGTGGACAACAGAATGAACAGAATAGAACTATGCAAGCAGAACTATCGCACACTGTTTGGTGGCGAAGCACTGACAGGTCAGGGTGCAGATCCGGAAATGATGGACATTTTGCAAAAGTTTATTTTCGGCGAAGTCTTCCAAACGGGCGATTTGACTTTGAGACAGCGTGAAATGATTACGTGCATAACTCTTGCTACAATGCAGACCTTGCCTCAACTGAAAGCTCATGCCGGAGCTGCATTGAATGTCGGTGTTACTCCGGAAGAGCTTCGGGAAGTGATGTATCTCACGGCTCCTTTCATAGGTTTTCCGAAGATGCTGAATGCAGTGGGGGTTGTAAACGAGGTATTTCAGGAACGGGGTATTTCCCTGCCTTTGAAAAAACAGGGAGTAGTAACGGAAAGCAACCGACACGAAACGGGAAAGAAGATTCAGAACAAGCTTTATCCTGGCGGCATTGCTTCGGCAATGGAGAGTTTACCCGGCGATATGGGTAAAGATGTGGAACAGTTCCTTACGGACTATTTCTTTGGCGAAATATATAGTCGTGGTGCACTCGATTTGCAGACGCGTGAACTGTTGGGGTATTGCGTATTGGCTACCCTGGAGGCCGATAGTCAGCTCCACTCACATTATCATGGTAACATCAACGTGGGCAATACGCCTGAGATGCTGACCGCCGCTGTTATTCAATGTCTGCCTTATATAGGCTTTCCTTCTGCTATCAAGGCTTTGGGTATCATCCGAAAAGAATATGCCAGTCCAGTTCCTGCTGAAAAAAATGTGGTGCGTTTGTCAAAAATCATCGTTGAACCTTCACAATTGGATGCCTACAATGCTTTTCTTAAAGAAGAAATAGAGGCTTCGATGCGTCTGGAACCTGGTGTGTTGACACTCTATGCTGCTGCAGAAAAGGATGCTCCTCATCGAGTGACGATCTTGGAAATTTACGCTGATCGATCTGCCTATGAAAGTCACTTGAAAACCCCGCATTTTCAGAAATACAAGCAAGGCACGCTCTCTATGGTGAGGAATCTGGAATTGGTGGATGTAACCCCCCTGATATCGGGATTGAAAATCAAGTAATAGACGGTTATTTTGAAAAAGTGAATTTATGAACAAGATTATTTTAACGTTAGCAACGGTAATGACTCTTTGTTTTGCCGCTTGCGCTCAAGAAAAAGGAGAAAAAAACATGAAAACCACCCCCCAGCCGTTAATTGCGTATTTTTCTGCAACAGGCACTACAGCCGGTGTGGCCCAGATGATTGCAGAGGTCACCGATGGCACTTTGTACGAAATTGTTCCTCAACAGATTTATACTTCCGAGGATCTGGATTGGAACGACCGGCAGTCACGCAGCTCTGTGGAAATGAATAACCCTAAGGCACGTCCGGCGTTGAAAAAGACACCAGTGGACGTTCGCAGTTATGATGTCATCTTTATCGGTTACCCCATCTGGTGGGATCAGGCCCCTCGAATTATCAATACTTTTATTGAAAGTTACGACTTGAAGGGGAAAATGCTTATACCGTTTGCCACTTCCGGAGGAAGCGGAATAACCAATAGTGTAAGGGTATTAAGGAATACCTATTCTGATTTGAATTGGCAAGACGGCAAATTACTGAATGGGGCCAGTCGGAAGGTTATTCAGAATTGGGCGGACAATATAATGAAGATGCAGTAAACTTATGTCATTGCCGTAAACATTCGACCGTTATCATTTTTATTATTTCTACCGTTATTATTCTGACATCCTGAAGGCCTCTCTCCCCAAAAAAGGTGGCTCGGAAAATAAACTCGGCGGCTCGGAAAATTTTTCCCCCGCCGGGTTTATTTTTTTACGCGCTGACTTTTTCTGAAAAGCATGGGCCGGTCGTCGGAATGTGCGCCGGTCGGCCGGAACAAGGTACAGACAGGAGGGGGAAACATCGGCTTACTGCTGCATTCCTGTCTTACGCGTGTGGACACAGGTCCTGTTTGTTTATCTCTTTGGCTTGTTGAGGGATGAACAGGAATGCCGTTTTGAACGAGCTGGTGAGGAAAAAATAAAGAAATACCGTATTTTTTTGAAACCTCTGCCGTAATATGGCATAGCTTGCAACGTATTTTTGTCGTGTCAATAGTGACAAACAATATTAAAATTTCATTGCTATGCCAATTATGATTAACCGTGGGAAAGAAATTCTTCGTATTTCCCCAAAAGACAGTAAAAAAATCGAGTATTCAACCAATCAGGGCCGTACCTGGATGATTCGTTATAATGGCTCATCCAATGTCGGGTCTTTTATTGATTTGATGGATTCGGGTAGGGAAATTTTTGGAACAACAGACAATGGATTGTTCTATTCAACCAACGATGGAAGAACTTGGATGCTCCGCAAACGCTGATTGTCAGCAGGGCATGATGGCTGGTAGTTCATCCTGGTAGAGGTTGTTACGGAATGAGGTCTGCCTGTGTCTTTAATTCCTTCCGTATGGTGCATAAAAGAACATGCATAATTAGAGTGAAAATGATCAATGAAATGATGGAGAAAAAATTCAGTTATTCCGCAGGAGGGGCAGTATGAACAGGACAGATGCAAGAAAACACAAAAACGAAATAATAATATAGTATGTAATTGTTTGAGAGGGGATAACCGGTTTATCCCCTCAAACAATTGGTTACATGCATACAGAAAACATGAAAAGTCATGAATCATGTGGTTAGAATGTGTGAATTGAGTTTCAATCCGAAACTATTTGAAGCCTTTCATTGTGGTACGGCTTTAGACGAGCTTTTGAGTTCACATCAGGGGCTTCCACGTGGTGTGAACTATATGATTATCGGCGATCCGGGAGTAGGTAAGACTACTATTATTCTTGATATGTTGGCCAATGTGCAGAAACGCTATCCAAAGGCCCGGATACTTTTTGTAAGTGCGGAAATGAATGAAATAGACCTTACCGTATATGTGGAAAGATATCCGAAATTTCAGACTTTGCCCATCCTCTTTGTAGAATCTGATTTTGAAAGCGACGTTCACAATTGGGAAGTGGTTAAAGAGGTCGTCGAACAGGGGTGGGACATTGTGGCCATTGATTCATTCTATGAATTGCAAGGTATAATCAAAGATGAGGAGAATATCCGTATGAAAGATGCAGAAAGTTGGCTTTTGCAGCTAATCAAGAAGCAAAACAAAGGTCAGAATAACCGCCACCTCAATTGTACATTTCTGACTATCCAACAGGTTACAAAATCGGGGAAATTTGTCGGGTCAAACAGATTGAAACATTCCATTACCGCCATGATGGAGCTTCGTCTGGAAAATCCGAAGAATATTTATTCCGACCGTTTCATTACTTTTTCAAAACACCGACGCGGCGATGTGGGCGTAAAACTATTCTATAATCTGAGCAGTACGGGAGACGTGTCGTTTGACGAGCAGCGTTTCCGTCAGGATAGGCGCATAAAACATATTCAAAGCGAAATGTCTGGGCAGATACGTGACTTTGCAGATCAATTTGACAAACTTTTTACTCCCGACTGATATGACAAATTCTGATTTTCATTTCCAAAAACAACAGTTCATGCAAGGATTATGGCCGCAAAAGGTCATCGACTTGAGCTGTATTATGCATATAGGAGAAGATGTATATTCTATTGAAGGTACAGAAATTCAAGCCGACAATGTCTTTACAAATGCATTTGACCGCATTATCGGTATTGGTAGTCAACAAAGAAAAATGGTAAAAGGTGCATCCGGCGAAACCGGGCTGACGAATTATCGGAATTATATCAATGTGGCTTTGAACATGCAAAAGCCTAAATTCGTAGTGGTGATTGCTTCACCCCATAGCCGGCAGCTCACAGAAATAATTCCTGTTGTGGATGAGTATATTTCTCCGATTTTGTTTTTTGACTTTGCAGAAATGATGGCAGAAGAAACCGGATATGCCATATCAGACATAAAATACAATAGCTCAGGAGTCCCCTGCATTACCCTTACTTATACCAATTTGCAGGGGCGTACGCATTTGTTTGGACCGGGAGAAGATTTCATGATGGATGGTTTCTATCTTGCCTGGAATCCGTCGAATGTCGAACTGGGACATTATTACGAACGCCTGGTGTGCACAAACGGACAAACAGTCAGCGAGGAGCATAAAGATGCTTCTGTATATAAACTGTCATCGAACGAAATTCGTAACCTGATAGGACAGGTCAAAAGTAATCAGTTTTTTACCAATGGCATAGAACAATTCGGCAAAATGTTTGCCACGGCATCAGCATCAAGGATATCCCTGTCGGAAATGGGCCAGATGCAAAAGATGTTGATTGCCCAAGGAGTGGAATATGAGCAAGCAGAAAAACTGATACCGTATAATCAGGTGCGCAGTTCCTATGAAACGGCAGGATATTATGATCGTCATAAGGAACACCTGATGAAAGGCGAAGGAACCATTTGGGATACATATAATGAACTTACACGGTTTGCAACCCATACTCCGATATGGGAACGCCGGGACTACCGACGCATCAACATTATGAATGGAGCAGTCGGTTTGCTAAAGAAAAAGCCGGATATAATCAACTATATAGACATTTATTGATATGGAATTTCCATTCATCAAATACATAGCTGACACACGGCATTATGACGAGGTGTTGGCACGTGCAGCTTCAGTAAAGCATACGTTGTGGATAGGAACAGCCGACATAAAGGATGTGTATGTAAAATCAGGCATGTCTGCAGTTCCTCTGTTAGCGGTATTTGATAAGCTCGTCAAGAAAAATGTAGCAATCCGCCTTATTCATGCCAAAGAGCCGGGACCTATATTCAGAGAAGAACATGAGAAATTTCCTGCTCTGTGGTCATCAATGGAAATGACACTATGTCCGCGTGTTCATTTCAAGTTGATGATATTCGATATGGAAACGGCATATATCGGTTCTGCCAATCTTACAGGTGCAGGTATAGGCATGAAAAGTGGACAAAAAAGGAACTTTGAGGCAGGTATTCTGACGAATGAGCCATCACTTGTCAATGCCGCTATAAATCAGTTTGATGAAGTGTGGTGTAGAAAGTTTTGTGAAAAATGTGGCAGAAAGAGCTATTGTGTTGGCCCAATTCATTGAAGTACAGGCTTGAAAATAAAAGCGCAACCTATGCCATATTTTTTTCATGGGGTTTGCGTAACTTTGTAATCATAACAATTTTAATGGTTTATGGCAGCAAATATATTTGGTCGCTATGTTTGGCTGATAGAACAGTTCAGACGCTATGGCCGCTTGACATATGAGGAAATCAATGACCATTGGCACAAGAGCGGTTTGAGTTATGGAGACGGGGATAATCTTGCTCTCCGTACTTTTCACAATCATCGCAAAGCCATCTTTGATATTTTCGAGGTTGAAATAGTTTGTGACATAAAGGGAGGGTATAAATACTATATAAGTAATCCTGAAGAGCTGGAAAGTGACAATCTCCGTATTTGGCTGATAGATTCCTATACCGCTATGAATCAGATACAGGCTGACAGAAAATTGAAAGGACGTATCATTTTCGAGAAGGTTCCGTCAGGGCACAAATGGCTCAATGTCATTACCGATGCCATGCGTAATAACCAAGTCCTGCATATCTCTCACCACGGTTATGGAAAATCCGAAGCCTGGGATTTTGACATTGAGCCATATTATCTCAAAGTAGTAAAACGCCGTTGGTACGTATTGGCCCGTAGCCCGTATTATTCAGAATTGAATTGCAAAAAAAATAAAGAAAAAGGGGGTAATCGTCCCGAAAATGTATATATGATATATGCGCTTGACCGTATTTTGGATTGCTATCCTACGGAAACTACATTTCATATGAAAGAGAATTTTGATATCAATGAATATTTCCGTGGATGTTGTGGAATTATCCATACTGATGAAGCGCCCATAAAAGTAGTAATTAAGGCTTTTAATAAAGGGGCAGACTATCTTCGTTCACTTCCTTTGCATGAATCGCAGCGTGAATTGACAGACCGCAAAGACGATGACGTATCTTATTTTGAGATTGAAGTATGCCCGACATACGATTTGTATCAGACATTATTGGCACAGGTCGATCAGATAGAGGTTGTCGAGCCTGAATCTGTGCGCAAACAGATGCGAACTTTTGTCGGGAATTTAATGTCGTACTATCAAGAATAACAGGTATGAATGAATCGAATTTCAATCAGCCGGATATAATGAGAATAGATTATCATAGCGAAGAATGGAAAAAAGTTTTCATCTTCATAAGGACGATGACGGTAGTCTGAACATTGTTGACGGACAGCAGCGGCTGGCTTCTCCCCAAAAAAGGTGGCTCGGAAAATAAACTCGGCGGCCCGGAAAAATTTTTTCCCGCCGGGTTTATTTTTTTACGCGCTGACTTTTTCTGAAAAGCATGGGCCGGCCGTCGGGATGTGCGCCGGGCGGTTGGAAATTCCGGGCAGGGATGGCTGAAAAAAGGCATTCCCCCTGTCGCGCTGTTGGCGGCAGGGGGAATGTTATGGTTTTGGGGTAGCCGGAGGGCTACGGAATTATTTGGCGGGGAGCACTTCAATCCAGTACCCGTCGGGGTCGTTGATGAAGTAGAGGCCCATGGCGTCGTTTTCGAAGCATACGCAGCCCATTTCCTTGTGATACTGGCGGGTGGCGTCGTAGTCGCCGGGCACGCGCAGGCAGAGGTGGATTTCGTTCTCGCCCAGGTTGTAGGCCTGCGGGTGGTCGCGCAGCCAGGTCAGCTCCAGCATGAATTCGCTCTGGTCGTCGGTCAGGTACACGATGATGAAGGCGCCGTCGGGGGCTTCCATGCGGCTGTGTTCGTGCAGGCCCAGGGCTTTTTCGTAGAAGGCAATGCTGCGCTCCAGGTTGGTGACGTTAAAATTGAAATGGTCAAATTTTCCTTTGATGTTCATGGTTGTATGGTTTTGGATAATGTGTCGGGTGAGGTGAAGAGGGTGAATTTCCGGCCGCGCTCACGGGGCAGGAGCATGGTGCTGCCGGCGGCGCGGGCCTGCGGCTCGAAGGCTTCGGCGGCGGCTACGCTTTCGTCGAAGTGCATGGGCACGAAGTAGCGCGTGCGTATCTTTTCGACAAACTGCTGCGGGCCGCGGCAGTAGGCCTGCCCCAGGCGCGGGTCGACGGGAAACATGGCCAGGTCCAGCTCCGTGGTATAGTCCGCCAGGTGTTGCAGCTCGTGCAGGTAGTTCTTTTCGTAGCCCTTCCACTCGGCTTCGGCGCACTCGTCCATCCAGTGCCAGTTGTTCAGGTCGCCGGCATGGAAGATTTTCAGCCCTTCCGTTTCCAGCAGGAAGGACACGCCCACGTCGGTTGAGCCGAAGGCCCTGACGGAGAGCAGGTCGTCGGTGTAGGTCCCGTCCTTAATCAGCCAGTGCGCCTCAACGTCGCGGCAGCAGGAGCGGCGGTGGCGCCAGATGTCCTTGGAGAGGATGTAGCGCACGTCGGCCTTCTGCTCCCTCCAGCTGAAGATGTGCGGGTTGAAGTGGTCGGCGTGGAAATGGCTGGCCAGCACGTAGAGGGGGACCGGCCGCCGGAGCAGGTCGCTGTGGAGGCAGCCCGAGGTGGGGCCGAGGCTGTCCTCGTAGAAGTCGAAGACCACGGTCATGCGGTCAAACAGCAGGGCAAATCCGCTGTGGTAGAGATAAATGAGTTGCATGGCGGTAAGTGTCTTGTCGGATGGAAACGTGTGGAATCAGCGTATCAGTTGTAGAACGTCCATGAGATGCCGAAGTTGAACGTCATGGGGTTCATGGGGTAGTGGGGCGTCATGAAGTAGTGCTTGTTGGAGAATCCTTCGTTGACGTGCTGGCACATGATGTAGAAGCGGCAGCTCTTCAGGTGCAGGTTGGCATAGACGTTGACAAACGGGTAGTTGCCCGTCTTTACCCGGAAGTCGTGGGCCTGGGTTGAGAACTGTCCGATTTCGAGTGAGTAGTCGGGTGCATAATAGGAGGTGAAATAACGCACGTCGGCCCCGAATTCTACGCCCAGCACCTTGGCAATGCGGAATTTCAGGTAGGCGTTGGAGTAGGCCGAGAGCAGCGGCAGCGGCAGTACGTTCTGGTTGCTTGAGGCCTGGAATGTCAGTTCCGTATCCCAGTGGAAGATGCCCCAGGCAAAGTCCTGTCCCAGTGTGGCCGAGGCTACCTGCAGGTTGCGGCCGTATTGTCTGACTTCCACGCCGTGACGGTAGGTGTCAAGGTCGTCGATGGTGGCGGCCGTAGCGGTTGACGCAAAGTATGTGTAGTTCTGAATGGAGGCCAGGCTGACGTCGAGCCGGGTGTTATGGTATTTGAACTGGGCGCCGATGCGGGTGGTGAACAGGTTGTTGAGGTCGGGGTTGTCCCACCAGGCGTGTTGCGTCTGCATGTGCCGGTAGAAGATGGACGGGCGTTCGTTGGCCACGCGTCCGTAAAGGCTCAGGCGCATGGTGTCACGCCGCAGCTTGACGTTGAGGTCGGCCGAACCTTCCACGTTGAAGATGCCCCAGTCTTTACCGGTGGTGGTCAGTTCGCCCAGCAGGTTGTAGTGGAAAGTGCGCCCTTCGTGCTTGTAGAGCTGTGCGCCCACCGTGAAGTAGTTGGTTACGAATTTGCGGCGCGAACGGAGAGAGGTCAGGGCAATGGTGTCGGGCATTTCCACCTTTTCCAACTCGTGTTGGGCAAAGAGCCGGAGTCCCGTTTTCAGCCAGGGCTTGAAGCCCTCGTTCATTTCCAGGGCCAGCTGGTTGGAGAGGCGCATGTAGTTGATTTTGTCGCGGGTGGAGTCGCCCGGCCAGTAGAAGTTGGAAAAGAAGTCGCTGTTGTCCTGATGAATGTTGATGCGGTGGTAATTGTGGTCGAGTTTCATGGTGTGTATGAAGCTGGCCACCGGTATGAAGCGCGAGAGTTCGATGGGTTTGGCCACCTTGCGGGCCGAGTCGGCGCCGAGGGTCATTTCCAGATGCTTCAGGTTGGCTGCCGTGGCGGCGGAATCTTCATACCACTGCTCATAGCCCAGGCTGTAGCGGTGGGTCAGGTAGAACGTGTTGATGCCCATGTCGCGGCGCATTTTGGCCAGACGCGTCGGCATGTCGCCCGGGCCGTATTTGGTGGGAAATGATTCCGGCCGTGTCAGATAGCGGTCTGATTCAATGCCGCCGTTTTCGTTAAGTTTCAGATAATTGCCCGTGTAGTAGGTGTGCAGGCTGTATCGCTCGCCGCGGTATGACCCGAAGAGCGTTCCGTTGAAGTAGGCGGTTGACTGGTTGGAGTAGTATCCGCGGCCGTACAGATAGTCCAATACAAAGCCGATGCCCAGGCGCTTGTTGACGTTGGTCGAGAAGAGGGCCTTGATGCGGTCTTCGCCGTCGGTTTTGTTTCCGCAGGTGTTGTAGGTGAGGTTAGTTACCGGCGATTTGGTGTTGGTAAAGAACAGTTCGTCCGGCGCAAGCAGGAAAAAGTCGAGCGGGCGGTCGTACAGAAAACCGTCGTGCGTCATGCGTTCGTTGCGCTCAAAATACAGTCGGCTCAGGCGGGGCGACCCCATGTTTCCCAGCGTGTTGTAGTGCCCGGTAGGGCCGATGGTGAAGTTGTTGTTCTGGAAATGGTGGGGCATGGTGTCGATTTCACAGGGCTTGACGTCGCCGAAACGCGGCTCGATGTGCCATACATAGTAGCCGATAGGCACGTTTTCCTTTTCGGCCACCGTGTCCTCGTCTGTACGCCAGGATGATTTACGCTCTTCCTGCGTGTTGTTCATGTTGCTCAGGAATGACTGTGCGCAAATTTGCAGCCAGCCGATGCAACTTACCAGTATAGTCAGAATATACCTTTTTTTCATATGCCGGCAAAGGTACGAAGAATTTGCGAAACGCGTTGTGGTGCAAAGCCATAAAAAGCCCAAAATCCGCGCCCTGTTCCGAGAGTTTTCAAGTGCGTGGCGCGGGGTGGAGTCAGCCGTTTATTTGCGGTATCCAGGCGGCCTGTTGTTCAAGCGCGCTTTCAATTTGCCAGACAATGGCGTAGGAAGCAGAGTCGGTCCATTGTCGGAACGAGGGAGTGGGGCGATAACCGGGGATGAAGGCCAGCAAACGGTCAAGATCGAAACTTTCAGCCTGCAAGCCGGCACCGCAGCAGACGGCGTCGAAAGCATTGCATTCCTGTTCGATATGTGCGGGGACCATCAGTACGGGTTTTCCCAGATACATGGCTTCGGCAACCGACTCGAAGCCGGCTGTGGTGGCATAGGCCCGGCATCCGGCCAGCTGGCGCAGAAAAGCTCTGTCGTCAAGGCCGTGGAAGGAGAGGGTAGGGTCTTCCTGCCGCAAGCCGCAGGCACCGTCCCAGAAGAAACGAAGCGGTATTTGCGGGCGGCGGGCATGCCAGCGGCGCACGTCGGCGGCAAAACCGGCATTCACCATATATCCGTGAATATACTGGCCGGGGGTGGGGCGCAGCTGCCGTACTTCGGGGCGCAGAAGCGGCGGCACTACTGTCAGGCGCCGTTCGGGGCAGGGCTCGAGGGGACGTAGCGAGAGCGCCAGTCGTTTGGTGGCGCCGGCCGAGGTGAGGCGGGTGAAGAACTTGAGTGCGGCCAGCTGCATCCGGCTGGCTCGGGGCGGAAGCGGAGCCTGCGGATGAAGAAAATAGTATTGGTGTGCGATGCAGATCATCGGTATTTTAGGCCGCAGCAGGAGATAGGTGAGCCCCGTGACCACTTCGTAGAAGTTGATGACGGCATCGGCGTCCGACTCCTGAATCATACGGTAGACAAAGCGGACGGAGGCTCCCACGCTCCCCAGATGGCTTAAATGGTAGGCCAGGCTGCGGGTGATGCCGGCACGTCGGTTGGCGGAGGCCGGACGGAACTGCGGACTGCTGAACGTGTGTACCGGAGCCTGGGCGCGGCGCATGAAAAAGTCGGGCACCTTGCGCCCCTCGCTCCGCCCTACCAGAATGGCTGTCACTTCGTGACCGGACTGTCGGAGCATTTGTTCCAGCGTAAGTGCCTGGGTGAGATGGCCGCGCCCCTCGCCCTGAACGACAAACAGAAGTTTCATGATACGACGTTTTTCAGTTGCGAACCGGTGTGCGTGCCGGTTTGTCCGGCGGAGTAGTAGCGCTGGATGTTCCAGTTGCCCTGATAATCCTCGGTCAGGGCCGAGAGGGTTTCCACCCAGTCGCCCGAGTTCAGGTAGCGTATGGAGCCTATCATGCGGTCGTCGGGGTGATGGATATGTCCGCAAATGACTCCCTGGCACAGCCGTTCGCGTGCCACACTGGCCAGTACCTGCTCGAAGTCGGAGATGTAGGACACGGCGTTTTTTACCTTCTGCTTGATGGCCTGCGAGAGCGAGTAGTAGGGCTTATGACGGTAGCACCGCCACCGGTTGTAGAGACTGTTGAGCCAGAGCAGGGCTGTATAGCCGGCGTCGCCCAGCAGTGCCAGCCATTTCATGTGTGTGCAGACCCGGTCGAAGATGTCGCCGTGTACCACCAGATAGCGGTTGCCGTCGAGTCCTTCCAGAAAATATTCCTTTACGATTTTCATGCACCCCATCTTTAGCGGCGTGAGGGTGTCGAGAAAATCATCGTGATTACCCCTTACGTAGATGATTTCAGTGTCGTGCTTTTCCATCATTTTCATGATGACTTTAAAGAATCGGGTGTGTTCGGGGCGCCATTTCTTGATGCCCGACTTTTGCAGGTGCCACCCGTCGATGATGTCGCCGTTAAGAATGAGGCGGTCGCAGTCGACCGACGACAGGTAGTCGGTCACTTCGTTTACCTTGGCGTGTTTTGTACCCAGATGAATGTCGGAGAGTACGATGGTACGGTAGTGGGGCCGTAGGTTTTTGGAGGAGTCATACATTGTGTTTCAGACTAAAATGAATGTTCGGTTATTGCGGCGTAGTCAGCATGTGCCGGCAGGAGCAGACACCTGTGTCCCGTTTTGCTTTTGCAGTGGCAAAATAAAAGGGTTTTCATGATGCTGTCGTGACGGAATTGTGATGTTCGTATGACGGATTGCTTTTAAAAAACGGGGCTCCCGTTTGGTCGGGTCACGCGGATTCCGTAAATTCGTAGGCAAACCTAATAATTGATTGACACACCTTTTTATTCCTTTTGAAAAATGAAAACTGAATTGGCTATACTCTGGGGCATTGTCTGCCTGCTGTGCATCGTAATCGAGATGACTACGGGCACTTTTTTCCTGCTTTGTGTCAGTGTGGGCGCGCTGGGCGCTCTGGTTGTGGCCCTGTTGGGCGGCGGCTTCGACGTGCAGGTGCTTACGCTGTCGGTTGTGGCCGCGGGGATGATTGTATTTGTGCGTCCGCTCATCGTGCGGCTGCTGAAAAAGTCGCACCACAAGGAGCGGTTGAGCAATGTCGACGCCGTGATGGGGCGCGAGGGTGTGGTGAGCCAGACCATCGAGTCCGGACGCTTCGGACGGGTGGCCATTGACGGTGACGACTGGAAGGCCTGCGCCGGCCAGCGCCAGCTGACGCTCGAAAAAGGCTCTGCGGTAAGGGTTGTGGGGCGTGAAGGCATCATCCTGACGGTGGAGCCCATCGATGCATCTCCGGCCCAACAATGAGTGGAAAACGAATTTAATCATTAAAAAATTAAGAAACCATGTCTATTTACATTCTTCTGGCCATCCTTGTGGTGGGTGTGCTGATTTTGCTCAAACGCGGTATCCTGATTATTCCGCAGTCGGAAACCAAGGTGATTGAACGCCTCGGAAAATATCATTCAACCCTTGCGCCGGGTATCAATATCATTATTCCTTTTATCGACCGGCCCAAGACCATGGTTGTCATGCGGCGCGGGGCCTATCGTTACGTCGACTCCATTGACCTTCGTGAGCAGGTGTACGACTTTGACAAGCAAAACGTGATTACCAAGGATAACGTACAGACCGAAATCAACGCTTTGCTTTACTTCCAGATAGTCGACCCCTTCAAGGCGGTTTATGAAATCAGCAACCTGCCCAACGCCATTGAAAAACTGACGCAGACCACCCTGCGTAACATTATCGGCGAGCTGGAGCTGGACGAAACGCTCACCTCGCGCGACACCATCAACACCCGTCTGCGTGCCGTGTTGGACGACGCAACCAACAAATGGGGCATCAAGGTCAACCGCGTGGAGCTGCAGGACATCACCCCGCCGCAAACGGTGCTCCAGGCGATGGAAAAACAGATGCAGGCCGAGCGGAACAAGCGTGCCGAAATCCTGACCTCCGAGGGTGAAAAGGCTTCGGCCATCCTGAAGTCGGAGGGCGAGAAAACCGCCATTATCAACCGTGCCGAGGCCGACAAGCAGCGCGAAATCCTGCGCGCCGAGGGTCTGGCCCAGGCCAAAATCAAGCAGGCCGAGGCTGAGGCCGTAGCCATTGAGCGTATTACGGAGGCCGTGGGCAAAACCTCGAATCCGGCCAGCTACCTGCTGGCCCAGAAGTACATCGAGATGATGCGTGCCGTGGCCGACGGCAAGGACAACAAGGTGGTCTACCTGCCCTATGAGGCCAGCAATCTGATGGGCTCCATCGGCGGCATCAAGGACCTGTTTAAGGAACCCTGACGGAAAGGCCGGGAAACCGGCCCCGCACTGTCGGAAAAACAGACGGCAGAAAGAATTTTTCAGGTGCCGGAAAAAAACAACAAGGTGCCGGAAAATTTTTAAAAGATGCCGTTCTGTTTTTTGTCTTTCGGGGCTGCCGGATTTCTGGGCCGGGATATGCAGCCCGAGGACCCGTGTGGAGGCAGGAAGCCTGCTGGGGTGCGGCGGAGAGCCGTGCCGAAGTGCGCCTTCATACCGCAGCACAGCGCGAAAATATTAGCTTTTCGCTTTGTACTTCCCGAGGGTTGCAGTATCTTTGCAGGTTGAAAAGGTGCGAACTTCTGTCTGTTCGCATTCCAGAATATTAATTATCAGTGACATAAGTATATGGAACCTTTAAAACATGAATGTGGAGTAGCCATGATCCGCCTGCTGAAACCCTTGTCGTACTACAAGGAGCATTACGGCACGTGGATGTATGGTTTGAACAAATTGTACCTGATGATGGAAAAGCAGCACAACCGCGGCCAGGAAGGCGCGGGACTGGCATGTGTAAAGCTGGACGCTGCTCCCGGTGAGGAATACATGTTCCGCGAGCGGGCCATGGGGACTACCGCCATTCAGGAAATCTTCAGTAACGTTCATGCTCATTTTAAAGACATTCCGCAGCAGCAGCTGAGCGACCCCGCTTATGCTGTTCGTCATCTGCCTTTTGCAGGCGAAATCTATATGGGCCACCTCCGGTATTCCACTACCGGCAAGCGTGGTCTTTCTTATATCCACCCCTTTCTGCGCCGTAACAACTGGCGGGCCAAGAACCTTTGCATCTGTGCCAACTTCAACATGACCAATGTGGAGGAAATCTTTCACGAAATAGCCCGTACGGGCCAGCACCCGCGTATGTTTGCGGACACCTATATCCTGCTCGAGCAGCTGGGCCACCGGCTGGACCGCGAGAGCGAGCGCCTGTTTGAGGAGGCCCGCAAAAAAGGACTGGAGGGACTGGACATCACCCGCTATATCGAGGACCACATCAACCTGGCCAACGTGTTGCGTACGGCAGCCCCGGTTTGGGACGGCGGCTACGTGTTGTGTGGCGCCACCGGCAGCGGCGAGATGTTTACGCTGCGCGACCCGTGGGGCATCCGTCCGGCCTTCTGGTATCGCAACGACGACATATTTGTCCTGGCTTCCGAACGCCCCGTCATTCAGACCACCCTCGACGTCAACGCCGAAGAGGTGCACGAACTCAAGCCCGGCGAAGCCATTCTGGTGAACAAATGCGGCGAGATACGCACCGAGCAGATTCTGGAGCCGAAAAACTATGCCGCCTGCTCGTTTGAGCGCGTCTACTTCAGCCGGGGCAGCGATTGCGACATCTACCGGGAGCGCAAGGAACTGGGGCGGCAGCTCGTGCCGGCCATCCTGAAGGCTGTCGACAACGACATTGACCACACCGTGGTGTCGTTTATTCCCAATACGGCTGAATCGGCCTTCTATGGGCTGATTGCCGGTTTCAATGAGAAACTGAACGAGGAAAAAATACGTGAAATCGAGACGCTGGGCCCGAAAATCACCCACGAGGACCTGGAACGTATCATGAACCGCCGCGTGCGTTCGGAAAAGGTGGCCTGGAAGGACATCAAGATGCGCACCTTTATTGCCGAGGGCGCCAGTCGCAACGACCTGGCCGCACACGTGTACGACGTGACCTACGGCAGTGTGGAGCCGGGCGTGGACAATCTGGTGGTCATTGACGACAGCATCGTGCGCGGTACAACCCTGCGCGAGAGCATCATCCGCATACTCGACCGGCTGCATCCGCGGCGCATCGTCATCGTATCGTCGTCGCCGCAGGTGCGCTATCCTGACTACTACGGCATTGATATGGCCAATATGGACGAATTTATCGCCTTCCGCGCTGCCGTGGAGCTGCTCAAGGAGCGCGGGCTCAGTCATGTGCTGACCGACGTGTACGCCAAGTGTAAGGCCCAGGAAAACAAGCCCAAGGAGGACATCCGGAATTACGTGACCGAGGTGTACGTTCCGTTTACCGATGAGGAAATTTCGGCCAAGATGTCCGAAATGCTCTGCATGAGTACCATCCGTGCCGAGGTCAAAATCGTTTACCAGACCCTCGAGGGGCTTCACAAAGCCTGCCCCACCAGTCCGGGCGACTGGTATTTCAGCGGAAACTACCCCACGCCGGGCGGCAATATGCAGGTGAACCGCGCATTTATCAAGTATTACGAAAAATATTACATTAAATAATGAGCCAACAAGCTATAAATGACAATCGCATGAAAAATGTCACATTACTTTTAGACGACGGGACCAGTTTCCGCGGAAAATCTTTCGGCTATGAAGCACCGGTAGCTGGAGAAGTGGTTTTCAATACGGCCATGATGGGTTATCCGGAGAGCCTCACCGACCCCTCTTATGCCGGTCAGTTGCTTGCGCTGACTTACCCGCTGGTGGGTAACTACGGCGTGCCTCCCTTTACTTTTGAGGCCAACGGCCTGCCCACCTTCATGGAAAGTGACAAAATCTACGTATCTGCGCTGATCGTGAGCGATTACAGCACGGAATACAGTCATTGGAATGCGGTGGAAAGTCTGGCCGACTGGCTCAAACGCGAGCACGTGCCGGGCATTACGGGTATCGACACCCGCCAGCTTACCAAGGTGTTGCGCGAGCACGGCGTGATGATGGGCAAGATATTGTTTGACGACCAGCCCGACAATGTGCCTTCAGCCCAGTATAGCGGAGTGAACTATGTGGAGCAGGTTTCCTGCAAGGAAGTTATCCGCTACAATGAGGGTGCCGGAAAGAAGGTTGTGCTGGTTGACTGCGGTGTGAAGTCAAACATCATCCGTTGCCTGATTAACCGCGGCGTAGAGGTCATCCGCGTGCCCTGGGACTATGACTTCAACGATATGGCTTTCGACGGTTTGTTCCTGGCCAATGGTCCGGGCGACCCCGATACTTGCTCCGTAGCGGTGGAAAACATCCGAAAGTTCCTGGGCAACAGCCAGGTGCGTCCCTGTATGGGTATCTGTATGGGTAATCAGCTCCTTTCCAAGGCAGCCGGAGCCTCCATCTACAAATTGAAATACGGCCACCGCAGTCACAACCAGCCGGTGCGTATGGTAGGAACCAACCGCTGCTTCGTGACGACGCAGAATCACGGATATGCCGTGAAGAGCGATACGCTTCCGGCCGACTGGGAGCCTTATTTCATTAACATGAACGACGGTTCGAACGAGGGTGTGCGCCACCTGCACAACCCCTGGTTCAGCGCGCAGTTCCACCCCGAAGCCTGCAGTGGACCGGTGGACACTGAATTCATGTTTGACGACTTCGTGAAAATCCTGTAACAAAGGCTTGAGATTCCACCAATATTCCTAACTATTAAACGACACATCATGGACGACAATAAAATAAAAAAAGTATTGATTCTGGGCTCCGGCGCTTTGAAAATCGGTGAAGCCGGTGAGTTTGACTACAGTGGCTCTCAGGCCTTGAAAGCCTTGAAAGAAGAAGGCATCTACACCATTCTGATTAACCCGAATATTGCTACGGTGCAGACCAGTGAGGGTGTGGCCGACCAGATATATTTCCTGCCCGTCACTCCGTTCTTTGTAGAGAAGGTGATTCAGAAAGAACGCCCGGACGGCATTATGCTGGCTTTTGGCGGACAAACGGCACTTAACTGCGGTGTGGAACTTTACAACAGTGGAGTGCTTGAAAAATACAACCTGAAGGTGCTTGGCACACCCGTACGTGCCATCATGGATACGGAAGACCGCGAGCTCTTCGTGGAGAAGCTGAACGAAATCGGCGTTAAAACAATTAAGAGCGAGGCTTGCGAAAACATTGAGCAGGCACGTAAGGCCGCCCGTGAGCTGGGATATCCCATCATTATCCGTGCAGCTTATGCTTTGGGCGGACTTGGTTCCGGCTTCTGCGACAATGAGGAAGAACTCAACAAACTGGCTGAAAAGGCCTTCTCCTTCTCTCCGCAGGTGTTGGTTGAAAAGAGCCTCAAGGGTTGGAAAGAAATTGAATACGAGGTGGTGCGCGACCGCTATGACAACTGTATTACGGTTTGTAACATGGAAAACTTCGACCCGCTGGGCATCCATACGGGCGAGAGTATCGTGATTGCGCCGTCGCAGACGCTCACCAACAGTGAATACCACAAGCTCCGCGCACTTAGTATCAAGATTGTGCGCCACGTGGGCATCGTGGGTGAGTGTAACGTGCAGTACGCCTTCGACCCCCAGAGCGAGGACTATCGTGTAATTGAAGTGAATGCCCGTTTGAGCCGCTCGTCAGCGCTGGCCTCCAAGGCTACCGGCTATCCGTTGGCCTTTGTTGCCGCCAAGTTGGGCTTGGGCTACGGCTTGTTTGAACTGAAAAACTCCGTGACCAAAACCACCAGTGCTTTCTTTGAGCCTGCGCTCGACTACGTGGTTTGTAAAATTCCGCGCTGGGACCTTGGCAAATTCCGCGGCGTGGATCGCGAACTCGGTTCCAGCATGAAGTCGGTCGGCGAAGTTATGGCCATCGGCCGTACTTTTGAGGAGAGTATCCAGAAAGGCTTGCGCATGATCGGACAGGGCATGCACGGTTATGTAGACAATAAGGAACTTCAGATTGAAAATACGGATGAAGCCCTGCAGGAGCCTACCGACAAACGTATCTTTGTCATTGCCAAGGCCATGGAGGAGGGATATACCATTGACCGCATCCATGAGCTGACGAAGATTGACAAATGGTTCCTCCAGAAACTTCGCAACATACATGATACCGACCATGAACTGCGGGCTTGCCCGAGCATCAACGTTCTCGACAACGAATTGTTGCGCAAGGCCAAGGTTCAGGGCTTCAGTGACTTCCAGATAGCCCGTGCCCTGGATATGGAGCAGGAAATGGAAATAGAACGTGCCATTGACATTATACGTATGCGCCGCAAGCAGGCGGGTATTGTGCCTTTCGTCAAACAGATTGACACCCTGGCGGCCGAGTATCCGGCACAGACCAATTATTTGTATCTGACTTACAGCGGCGTGGCTCACGATATTCAGTATGAATATGACAAGCGTTCGGTTGTAGTGCTCGGTTCCGGAGCCTACCGTATCGGTAGTTCGGTTGAATTTGACTGGTGCGGCGTGCAGGCGCTCAATACCATTCGCCGCGAGGGTTATCGCAGCGTGATGATCAACTACAACCCCGAGACGGTGTCGACCGACTACGACATGTGCGACCGTCTTTACTTTGACGAACTGACCTACGAGCGTGTCATGGATATTCTTGACCTCGAAACGCCGTATGGTGTCATCGTTTCGACCGGCGGTCAGATACCTAACAACCTGGCCATGCGTCTGGATGCCCAGCAGGTGCCCCTGCTCGGTACGACGGCCAAACATATCGACAACGCCGAGGACCGCGAGAAATTCTCCGAAATGTTGGGTCGTATCGGTGTTGACCAGCCGCAGTGGAGCGCCCTGACCAGTATGGACGACATCAACGAGTTTATCCAGAAGGTGGGCTTCCCCGTACTGGTGCGCCCGTCTTACGTGCTGTCCGGCGCAGCCATGAACGTCTGCTCCAATCAGGAAGAGCTGGAGCGCTTCCTGAAGCTGGCAGCCAACGTGTCGAAGAAACACCCGGTAGTCGTAAGCCAGTTCCTCGAGCATGCCAAGGAAGTTGAGATGGATGCCGTGGCCCGCAACGGTGAGATTATTGCCTATGCCATCAGCGAGCACATCGAGTTTGCCGGCGTTCACTCCGGTGATGCCACCATCCAGTTCCCGCCGCAGAAGCTTTACGTTGAAACGGCCCGTCGCATCAAGAAAATTTCCAAGAAGATTGCCCGCGAACTGCAGATTAGCGGTCCGTTCAATATCCAGTTCCTGGCTCGCGAAAACGACATCAAGGTGATTGAGTGTAACCTGCGTGCTTCACGTTCGTTCCCGTTTGTGAGCAAGGTGCTCAAGATTAACCTGATTGAGCTGGCTACGCGTATTATGCTCGGCTTGCCGGTTGAAAAACCAGCTTCCAGTCTCTTCGACCTCGAATACGTGGGTGTCAAGGCCAGCCAGTTCTCCTTCAACCGTCTGCAGAAGGCCGACCCCGTGCTGGGTGTCGACATGGCCTCTACCGGCGAGGTAGGTTGTCTGGGTGAAGACAGCCGCGCCGCCCTGCTCAAGAGCATGCTCTCCGTAGGTCATCGCATCCCGAAGAAGAATATCCTGCTCTCCACCGGTTCGGCCAAGCAGAAGGCCGAAATGCTCTTTGCCTCCAAATTGCTTATGGAGCACGGCTACAAGCTCTATGCAACCGGCGGCACGAGTAAGTATCTGACCGAGAACGGTATTGAAAACACACTGGTTTACTGGCCCAGCGAGGAGGGACATCCGCAGGCGCTCGACATGCTCCACAACAAGGAGATTGACATGGTTGTCAACGTGCCGAAGAACCTGACGGCCGGTGAGCTTGACAATGGCTACAAGATTCGCCGTGCGGCCATCGACCTGAACGTGCCGCTCATCACCAACGCCCGTCTGGCCAGCGCCTTCATCTACGCCTTCTGTACCATGCCGCTTGACGAGCTCGACATCAAGAGCTGGCAGGAGTATGGCGTTGAGTAAGTGTTGAATGTTTCGGCAGCGCAATTTGCGCCGTAAAAGATAAAATCCCGGTGTTTCCGTCCGATTCAAATGGAAATGCCGGGATTTTTTATGGGCTTTTTCCTTGTCGCGTCTGCCGTAATTTTCAGGAAAAAAGAAACCGGAGGCAATATTCTTTGTTCAAAAGTGTGAAAGTTAAAGTTTTTTGTATATTTGCATTGTGCAAGGTTTTTTCACGATTTGTGCCGCTTGTGCAGGGCCATCGTGGATTTTATGGTAAAATCAAATAAAAAAATATTTACATCATGAAGTCTCTTAGATTTATTGTTGGAATGCTGTGTGCAGTGCTGCTTCTGGCCGGATGCAACAGCAAGGAGTCGCAGGAGCAGCTCTTTACGCGCTTGTCTACGGGCGTGGTGGTAGTGCTCAACCGCTATTATTATCAGATAGAATTGCCCAACGGCAATAAACTCTATTTCACCGGCTTTGACGAGGAGGGCGATTTGGCCAACCTTACGGCCGATGTGGAAGAAATCCAGCCGGCAATCATTACCGGTACGGGGTTCTTCATTGACAATCAGGGCACCATCATGACCAACCGCCATGTGGCCCAGCCCATAATCAATCCCAGCGAAGTGCGTAAAAACCTGATGGCCACCTTGCGAACCATCAAGAAGGCGTGTGACGTGCGCATGGCCGAACTCTCCGAGGCCTACAATGCGCTGGAGCAGCAAAAGGGCAACTGCTACACCTATTCCTTTTATGGCGGAACCATGATTGACTATCAGCGCCTGGCCGAAATTCAGAGCCAGCAGGAGGAGTTGCGCAACGCCTATGCCGAAATGCAGCAGGCCAAGGACAATGTGGACGACAATCTCGACCCTTCCAGCATGCCCATTACGCCGGTGTGTGAGTTGGGCATTGCCTATAACGACACTTATGTGACCAACGAGAAAGACTTCCTGGAGCGCAATCCGTGTGTGGTTACGAAGGTTTCAGACAAGGACGACGTGGACTTGGCCGTATTGCAGCTGAAAGACAAGAAAACGCCTGAAAAAGCCCATGTATTTGCACTGAAAGGCCGTCAGGTCGGCAAGCGCTCGTTCTGGCAGCACCTGACCTCCGTATTTTCCGACGACGGGGAGCAGAAACTCGAAATGGGGCAGCAGCTTTACATGATCGGTTACAACGCAGGCCTCATCCTGGGTACTACCAAACAGGGACTCAAGGCACAGATGACCAGCGGCAAGGTGACGCAGCTGCCCGACGGCCAGCGCCTGCTTTACAGCATTCCTACGCTGCAAGGCTCCAGCGGCAGCCCCGTAGTGGATGAATACGGCAACCTGGTGGCCGTCAATTTTGCTAAACTGGGAACGACGGACAACTTCAACTTCGGTATTCCCGAAGACCAGATCCGTCAGTTCATGGGCTGGTAGTCGTTAAGATACGTCTGCACGAAAAAAAAATACAGGTCGGACTTAAAAAAAAATCGGCGGCTCGGAATTTTTTTAAAGTCCGACCTTTTTGGGCTTTTCCGGCAGCCCCGACCGTCAGTAGAAACCTATTTTTTTAAATCATAAGTGAGATGAAAAAGATACTTGTATTCGTAATGCTGCTGTCTCTTGCCCTTGGGGTACGGGCGCAGCTGCTATGGAAAGTTTCCGGCAACGGGCTGGAAAAACCGTCTTACATAATGGGCACGCACCACCTGGCCCCGCTCAGTATTACCGACAGCATTGCCAGCCTGCCTCAGGCTATGGAGCAGGCCGAGCAGGTGTACGGCGAAATCGTCATGGGCGACGCCATCACCCCCGAGGTCATCATGAAGATGCAGCAAGCCATGGTACTGCCGGGCGATACTACCTTAAAAAGCCTCGTTACGCCGGCGCAGTATGACACCATTGCTGCCGTCGTGAAGCAGTATCTGGGGATGGATTTGGAAATCTTTAATAAAGTCAAGCCCTCCGCCATAACCACCCAGCTGGTGGTGGCTGCGGGCGTGAAATTACTGAAGGATTTCAACCCGAAGGAACAGCTCGACGCCTGGTTTCAGGAGCAGGCCCGACAGGCCGGCAAAAAAGTCGGGAGTCTGGAAACCATCGAGCAGCAATGTCAGATACTCTACAACTCGCAACCCCTTGCCCGGCAGGCCCTCCTGCTGTATTGCACCGCGACACACATCGGCCAGAGCATGGACCAGGCTTTACGCATGACCCGGGCCTACATGAAGCAGGATTTGTTCGGGCTTCAGACCGCCATGGAGGAAAAACTGGGTAATGCCTGCGACAGCACGCCCGAGGAGCTGGACGCCATGATATACGGCCGAAACGAAAATTGGGCCGGCCAGATGCCCGCCATCATGAAGCAGGCGCCGACCTTGTTTGTGGTAGGAGCCGGACACCTGCCCGGCAAGAAAGGCTTACTGAAGCTGTTGCAGAATCGGGGCTACACGGTTGAGGCCATGCAGTAAGTGATAAAGACCGTGCCTGTTCTGCATAGGAATGGCCGCACGTAAGAAAAGAGTTTGAAGCAACGAAAAAAAATCAAAGTTCCTCAATCAAAACAATAGAGGCTATCTCAAATTGAAAACTTGAGATAGCCTCTATTGTTAATGCAGTTCCCGTTTCGCCCGGTTCGTGTTGTGTGTCACACATCGCGGGGCGTACGGGAGTGTATGTAGCTTTATTTTTTCAAGTCGAGCTTAAGCTGCAACTCTTCCAGCTGTCCGGGTTCCAGACGTGAGGGTGCTTCGAGCATGACGTCGCGTCCGGAGTTGTTTTTCGGGAAGGCGATGCAGTCGCGGATGCTGTCGAGTCCGGCAAACAGCGATACCCAGCGGTCCAGTCCGTAGGCCAGTCCGCCGTGAGGGGGCGCACCGTATTTGAAGGCGTTCATCAGGAAGCCGAACTGCTCCTGAGCCCGTTCGGGGGTGAAGCCGAGAATCTTGAAAATCTTGGCCTGCAGCACGCTGTCGTGGATACGGATACTTCCGCCGCCCACTTCTACGCCGTTGCACACCATGTCGTAGGCATTGGCGCGCACCTGTTCGGGGTGTTCGTCGAGCAGGGGGATATCCTCCGGCTTGGGTGAGGTAAAGGGGTGGTGCATGGCCAGCAGGCGGCCTTCCTCTTCGCTCCACTCAAACATCGGGAAGTCAACCACCCAGAGCAGGGCAAACTTGTTCTTGTCGCGCAGGCCCAGACGGCTACCCATTTCCAGACGGAGTTCGCACAATTGCTTGCGGGCACGCATGGCGTCGCTTCCGCTGACGATGAGGATGAGGTCGCCGGCCTTGGCGTCCATCTGCTGGCGCAGGGCCTCGAGTACCTCGGGCGTATAGAATTTGTCGATTGAGCTCTTGATGCTGCCGTCTTCGTTTACTTTCACGTAAACCAGGCCCTTGGCACCGATTTGCGGGCTCTTCATGAAGTCGGTCAGCTGGTCCAGCTGTTTGCGGGTGTAGCCGGCGCAGCCGGGGCAGCAGATACCGCCGATGTAGGCAGCCTCGTTGAACACGCCGAAGCTTCCCGTACCTTTGAGGGTGTCCATCAGTTCCACGAATTCCATGCCGAAGCGCATATCCGGTTTGTCCGAACCGAAGCGACGCATGGCGTCAATCCACGGCAGACGGATGAAAGGTGTTTCGCCCAGGTCGTAGTGGCGGATAGTCTTGAACAGATATTTTGTCATCTCCTCGAAGAGGCTGATGATGTCGTCCTGCTCTACAAAACTCATCTCGCAGTCAATCTGCGTGAACTCAGGCTGACGGTCGGCGCGCAGGTCTTCGTCGCGGAAGCACTTGGCTATCTGGAAGTAGCGGTCGATGCCGGCTACCATGAGCAGCTGCTTCAGCGTTTGCGGGCTTTGCGGCAGGGCGTAGAACTGACCCGGATTCATACGTGAAGGCACTACGAAGTCGCGGGCGCCTTCGGGCGTACTGCCCACAAGGATGGGCGTTTCAATTTCAAGGAAGCCCTTGCTGTCAAGAAAGCGGCGCACTTCCAGGCAGAACTGGTGGCGCAGCTCAAGGTTCTTGCGCACGGCTTCACGACGCAGGTCGAGATAGCGGTACTTCATGCGCAGGTCGTCGCCGCCGTCGGTGTTGTCCTCAATCGTAAAGGGCGGCACCTCAGAGGCGTTGAGTACGGTAAGCTGGCTGACGATAATCTCGATGTCGCCGGTAGCTATTTTGGCGTTCTTACTGGAGCGTTCGCTCACGGTGCCCACAACCTGAATGACGTATTCGCGTCCCAGTTTGTTGGCCTGATGACAAAGTTCGGCATTGTTCTGCTCGTCAAACACGAGCTGCGTAATGCCATAGCGGTCGCGCAAGTCTACAAACGTCATACCGCCCATCTTGCGGATACGCTGTACCCAGCCCGACAGGGTGACGGTAGAGTTGACGTCGCTGATGCGGAGTTCGCCGCATGTTTTGGTTCTGTACATATGAATATTGTTATTATGATTTGTCGGTGTTATTTTTCGGAACTCCGTTCCAACTGCGAAATTACAACTAATCTTTGAAAACAAGAAACTGCCGGCGGCTTTTTTGTGTGGCCCCTAAGCCTCGGGCTCGTACATCTGCCGGCGGAACTGTTTGGGGGTGAGTCCGGTGTTTTTCCTGAAAAAGCGGCTCATGTTCGACTGGTCGGCAAAGTGCAGCTGTTGCGCGATTTCCGTTACCGTCAGGTGTGATTCGTGAAGCAGCACCTTGATTTCGGCCGTAATCTGCTCGTCAATCAGTTCCTTGGGCGTGCGGCCGTCCATACATTGTGCCGTAATCTGGTTGAGATAGCGTGGCGTGATACACAGCTTGTCGGCATAAAAGGCCACCTGGTGCTCGCGTGTGCTGTATTCGCGCAGCAGGTGCATGAACTGGTAGCAGAGCAGCTGTTTGCGTGAGTATTGTTGGGTAGGGTCGGCTATTTTTTCGGGCACGGTGCCGAAGAGCCATATCAGCAGTCCCTGGATGTAGTCAAACTCCTGCAGTGCGCGGTAGGGGCTGTTGCCGTTCTGGCTGAAGAGCGTCTGTCCCAGTTCCATCCAAAGTACAATTTCGTGCCACGTCTTCTGGCTGCGTTCGTCGGGCGTGTGGCGGTAGCAGGGATGTTCGTGGGCATAGTTGAAGTAGGGCGTGTCAATGGGCAGCATGGCCTTGAGAAACACTTCCTGCGGAATCATCAGGATGTCAGCCTCAAAGTCGGGCGTGGCCTGCAGCAGTTGCATGAGGCTGCCGGTCAGGAAGATGAGCTCCGTTTGCGGCGTAAAGACATATTGCTCAATGCCGGTGGAGATGACGGCTTCGCCCTGCAGGCATATCAGGTAGATGCCGCATTCAAAGTGACAGGGGTGCTGGCGCAGGAAAGCCAGGTCGGTGCGTTCGCACCTGACTTCGGCCGTATCGTAGGGCAGGGGGTGGTACATGGGCAGCAGAATTTGGTATGACGGTTTGCGATATACAAAAATAGTGCTTTTTTTCGTATTCGGATACGGCCGTAAGGTTTATCTTCAGTGGGTGGAGTTCGGTTTTTGTCCGAAAATGAAAGCACGCTTCCGGCCGTGGGCGTCCTGACGTCCCGTGGCTCGAGGCGCCTGTTGGCGGAATGGCCGAAACTGGCCGGTTCTTCTCTGAAAAAGGCGGCACGCAGTTTTTCTTACCCGGCACTTTATTCAAAATTCCCGGCACCTTGTTTCATTTTTCTGCCCGAAGACCGTCTGTTGTCGGGGTGGCACGGAGGCGGCAGTGGCATTCTGCTTGGAATGAACCGGTTGTTGCCCGTCCTGACGTGGCCCCTTCCGGAGCGTCGGGCCGCCCCTTTTCACCCGGCCGAGAGGTAAAAAGGAGTGGGAGCGTAGTGTAGGCCGGATGGTGAGCCGAACGGGCAAAAATCTCGTTTGTTCGCATTTTGAACCGTTTTGTACCCAATTTTGGCCCGCTTTTCCGCCCCATCTTTGGTAATTTTGCATCGGAAAAAGTTTTACAGACCATATATGAACGCAAAACCCGCTTTACGCACTTCGATGTTTTATTTCCTCTTCCTGGGGCTGTTGAGCGCTTTCGGACCGTTTGTCATGGATATGTACCTGCCGGCGCTTCCGGCCATGACGGGCATATTCCATACCCATGCCTCAATGGTGCAGTTGAGCCTGACCACGTGTATGATAGGTCTGGCCGTAGGGCAGCTGTTTTTCGGTCCGCTCAGCGACCGCTACGGCCGCCGTCGCCCACTCCGGCTGGCTTTGCTGCTGTTTTTGCTGGCCACGGTGGGGTGTCTGTTTGCTGAGAATATCGAAACGTTTGTAGCCTTGCGTTTTGTGCAGGGTTTTGGCGGAGCCGGCGGTGTGGTGCTTTCGCGCTCCATTGCCACCGACCAGTACAGCGGCCGCCAGTTGGCCCGTATGCTGGCCATTGTAGGTGCCGTTAACGGGGCGGCCACCGTGGCAGCTCCCATTGCCGGCGGTCTGGTAGTCGGGCTGGGCGGATGGAGCGGCGTGTTTGTCATGCTGCTCGTGTTGGGCGCCCTGCTGCTGCTCGTGAGCCTGTGCTATCGGGAGTCGTTGCCCGTAGAGTCGCGCAGCCGTTGCAGCGGGCGTGAGGTGTGGCTCAACTTCCGTCATGTGCTTTCCAACCGTACGCTCGTCAGCTACGTGCTGCAGTACGGATTTTCCATGGGTGTGCTGTTTGTTTATATCTCGTCGGCACCGTTTATCATGCAGGAGCACTACGGGCTGAATGAGATTCACTTCAGTCTTTGTTTCGGTATCAATGCCACGGCCATGCTGGTGGCCTCAACGCTCAGCGTCAAGTATTTTACGCCGCAGCATGCCTTGCATCTTGGTCGCCGCGGTATGTTGTGCATGGCAGTGCTGCTCAGTCTGGCCTTTTCGTTCGACTGTCCTTTCTGGCTGTACGAAATATTGACCTTCGCCCTGCTCATGGTGGTGGGCACCACGTTTACCGTATCCAATTCGCTGGCCATGGATAGCGAGCATCAGCATGCCGGTATCGCTTCGGCCCTGCTGGGTGCCGTGGGCTACGCCTTCGGTTGTCTTGTGCCGCCGCTGGTAGGTTTGGGCGGCAATTCGATGGTCGTAGTGGGACTGTTGCTGACGGCAGGTTCCGTGCTGACTCTCTTGAGCAGCCTGCGACGTCGTGAAAACTGCTATGCACGAGCCTGAGGGCAGGCAGACGTGCGGTTTTGAATCACGGGTATAACGTATTTCCAGATACGTATGGAATAAGGCTCCGGGCCTTCATACAACAGACTTATGATATTTGTTGTATGAAGGCCCGGAGCTTGTAGGTTTAGTAGTCGTGTAATCCTTTAGGCAGCCAGGGCAGCCAGCGGTAGCCGTACCAGCACATTTGCATGAGCAGAAACGTGAGCCACACCAGCCATCGCCCGCAGCCGATGCTCAGGCCCAGCGGCCGCCGGTGCAGATAAATCAGGGCTGCACACCACGTAGCGGCCGCCCAGGTCTCCTTCGGGTCCCACGTCCAGAAATCTCCCCAGGCCAGGTGCGCCCATACGGCCCCCGTCAGCATGCCCAGGGTGAGCAGCGCCGTGGCCGGGCGCATCAGCCGCTCAACCGAGCCCGACGTCAGGCCATGTCCCGACAGTGAGGTCAGGGCTGCGCAGGCCAGCAGGGCATAGGCCAGCATATAGATGGCTACGTGGGGCACGAACCACGGACTTTGCAGCGCCGGCACCAGCGTCTGGTCGTGCTGCTGCGGCTGCAGGATGTTCAGTATCCAGAATACGGCCGCCATCAGTGTGGTGAGCAGCGGCAGCCAGCGCAGCCGGCACACATGTCCGGCGGCAAAACCGGCCGTGAGCAGGAAATAACCGTACCACAGGCGCGTTTCGCCCAACGTGCGCAGCGGCGGCCGTTGTAGCGTAAGCCAGAGTCCGGCTATAAAGATGGACATCGTTACGCCCGAGGCCCACATGCACGCCCGTGCCTCCCGTTTCCGCCGGTGTGGCAGGAAACTTCCGGTCAGCGCCAGCAGCAGGGTCAGCCCGGCCATGAGGGGAAAATGATTCCAGGTCATGCGCGGCGCGGCTGACGGTTAATGAACAGGGCAACGGCTCCCGAGGCCAGCAGCACGATGCCCAGCAGAATCACCATGCGCCAGGGCTGCCGCACCACTTCTACCACCACGTATGCCGAGGATTCGCCGGCCGCCTCGTCGTAGCCCACCAGATAGACTTTTTCCATCCACGAGCGTGTCCAGGGCCGGTTGATTTCCAGCTGAATCTGCTTTCCGTCGGCCATCAGGCTGGCCCGGCAGGTGTCCGGCGTGCCGTTGGCGTGCCGGCTGAAGGCAAAGTCGGTCAGCGTGAGGCTGTAGCCCAGATGATAGGGTGAGCCGTCGTCGTCGGTACCTGTGCTGGTTGCACCGCCCATGGGCACCACCAGCTGCAGGCGGTGCTGGTCGGCCGCGCCGGCTGAAAGTCCGATGATGGCTACAAGCAGTCCGGCATGGATGAGACGGAATGCCGTATAGTGCGGGCGGCGACGGGTGCGCAACAGCGAGAGCCAGAGGTTGGCGGTCAGCATCAGGGTGAGCGCCACAAAGGGCCATGAGGTGCTGAAGTGGTACAGACCCAGCCGTGCCGGCAGGCTGTAGGGGTTGGCCACGGTGGCCTGTTGCGGGACAAGCCCGATAATCAGGGCGCTCACCAGCAGCAGCGTAATCAGCGCTACGCTGCAACGCAGGGAACCCAGCGTGTGGAGCACGGGGCTTTGCGGCGTGCGGCGCTGCCACCTGTAGAGGGCACCCAGCATGGCTGTCAGCAGTGTGAGGTTCAGGGGAAACGATAGCGCGTGTACCGGTACGTTGCCGGCCAGCAGCTGAACGATGAAGGCCACCGTGAGGCCGGCGGCGAGCCATAGTGCAGTTCGGTTCATGAAGAAGAGTAAACCTGTAAAAAAGAGACCGGAACACTTCCTTCTGCGGGGTGAGGTTCCGGTCGTGGTTATGCGATGAATTTACTTGTGTGTTTCTACGATTTGTGTGGGAGGTTGTTGGGCATTGCGCTTTTCCGTTTCCTCCACCACGGCACGGGCCAGGTTGGCAAAGGCCTGTCCGGTGACGGTGTCGTCCTTGACGGCAGCCGGTTCGCCCTCGTCGCCGCTCTCACAGATGCTCTGTACGATAGGTATCTGGCCGAGCAGCGGCACGTTCATCTCCTCAGCCATGCGCTTGACGCCTTCGCGGCCAAAGAGGTAGTAGCGGTTTTCGGGCAGCTCGGCCGGCGTAAACCACGCCATGTTTTCCACCATACCCAGGATGGGCACGTTGACCTTCTCGTTGCGGTACATGTCAACGCCCTTGCGTGCGTCGGCCAGGGCTACCTGTTGCGGTGTCGATACGATGACGGCACCCGTGATGGCCAGCGTCTGCAGCAGGGTCAGGTGGATGTCGCTCGTGCCGGGAGGGGTGTCAAGCACCAGAAAGTCGAGGGCGCCCCAGTTGGTGTCGGCTATGAGCTGCTTGAGGGCGTTGCAGGCCATGGCGCCGCGCCAGAGCGTGGCCGTTTCGGGCTTGACGAAGAAGCCGATGGACAGCATCTTCACGCCGTATTTCTCGGCCGGAATGAGCAGCTGTCGGCCGTCTTTTTCTTCCGCAAAAATCTGTACGTTTTCCAGGCCGAACATCTTGGGCACGGACGGACCGAAAATGTCGGTGTCGAGCAGGCCCACGTTGTAGCCCAGCTTGGCCAGCGCCACGGCCAGGTTGGCGGCCACGGTGCTCTTGCCCACACCGCCCTTGCCGGAGCTGACGGCAATCACGTTCTTCACCTCGGGCAGCATTTTGCCCGGTTCGGGGCGGTCGGCCGTGCGGGTCTTGACGTTGATGGTCACCTCGGCTTCGGGGTAGGCATACGTGTGGATGGCGGTTTCGGCCGCTTTCAGTACGGACTTCATGAAGGGGTCCGTCGATTTGTCGAATATCAGCGAGAACGACACTTTCATGCCGTCAATACGCATGTCGTCCTCCACCATTTCCTGTTCCACCAGATTCTTGCCGGTTCCGGGATAGCGCACGGTGGCCAGTGCGTCGAGTATCAGTTTGGGGTATAATGCTTTCATTTCTATGGAATGTTTAAAGTAGTGCAAAGATAGCACACACGGCCCGAACTTCAAACGAAAAACCGAAGTTTTTCCCCCTCTCTGGCTGCAGGGAAGGAGCTGCCGGGCCTTGGGCGGAAACATGGGGCAGGAAAGAAAAAACAGGATGCCTCCTGAAAATTTTTTCAAGCCATCTTGTTTTTCTCAGGTCCGACCTTGTGGCATGGAAAAACCGGTGTCGGTTGTCCGGAATGAATGGACAATCGGCACCGGTCGGCAGGAAAGGGGGCGACAGTGCGCCGGGGGTTATTCGGCCTTCACCTGCAGCGGGGCACTGTGGCCGGCAAATTCCGGCGCATAGGCGCAGCTTACTCCCGTTCGCGGAATCAGGTAGCGGCCGTTGCGGCTGACGGTGTAGGTTTCGGCCAGCGTGTAGCTGCCTTTGGGCAGACGGTCGACGAAGAAACGCGTCTGTGTGTCGCCGATGGCCCGGTAGCCCGACAGGTCGCCCAGCGCGGTGTAGCCCGACGTAAAGGCTTTGGGTTCAAAGCAGGCCGGGCGCGGCATGCTCAGGCTTACGAAGTCGAAGTCGCGGGTGGCCGTGATGCTGACTACCTGGCGCACCTCGTCGCCCACGTGAAGGGTAACGCCCTCGGCCGGTTGCCACTGTCCCTGACGCCATATTTCCAGACGGGTCTCGGCCTTCAGCTGGCTGCCGTCGGCCTGTGTTTCATTAACCGGGCGGGTGTGCTGCACGTACACGGCGCCCCATACGGGCTGGGCCGTGGTGGTGCTGACCGTCAGGCGGTCGGCCTTCAGCGGTCCGAAGTCCTGACGCACGTAGCCCAGCATGGGCGATGCGGCGGCCGAGTCGGCGCTGCGGGCCACGGTCTGGCCCTGACAGGTGAGGGTGAAGCGTACACGCTGGCCGGGGGTGAGCCGGTCGGCGCTGTCGGTGTGGAGCAGCAGGGCATACACGGCTTCGGCCGCCGTGGTGCCCCGTGTCCAGCCCTGCGTGCGGCGCGACTGGATGAGCCACTGCTGCATCTGGCGGATGATGCCGGCATACTTTTCAGCCTGCAGACTGAAAGCTTCGATGGCTGCCGTTTGTGTACCGATGCGGTAGGACTCCATGCTTAGGGGCGCCCGTCGCGAGTCGAAGTAGCGGCCCATTTCGGGGGTGCACACGGTCAGTTCTTCCATACTTTGCAGCAGGGTGGTGGCCGGGCGGCGGTTCAGCTCGAGGATGCAGGCTATCAGGGCCTTGCGGTCAACGGGGTGCGGCTCGTTGGCCGTGGCCTCTACGCGCTTCAGCAGGGTGCTGAACGCCTGGCTTTCGGTGCGGCCCAACAGCGACTGGACGTAAAGGTAGAGCAGCTGTGTGCGCGAGGGCGTCAGGCTTTGGAGCGCTTCGCGGCTCAGGCGCGACAGGGCCTGCTCCATGTAGCGGTCGGTCCAGTGGCTGGCCCGCTCAATGCTCTGCGTCGGCAGCATGGCCATGCCCGTCATGCGCTGCAGGCGGGCGGCACGCGTCAGTACGTCGAGTGTGGTCGACAGGTTGCCCGTCATGCCGGTAAACCATCCCCACGAACCGTCGGGCCGTTGCAGGTCGACCATTTTGTCGCGCCAGGAGGCCAGTTGCAGGGCCAGTGTGGTGGTGTCGGTCAGCGTCTTGAGCTGGTTGAGACGCTCGGCCTGTTCTTCGGCATCGTCGGCCCAGGGCGTTTCGGCCGTCAGAATCTGGCGCAGGTCGGGGTTACGGCGCAGCAGGTCGCTTGCGTTCCGGTCAGCGCTTCCGGTGTCGGCCAGAGTACGGAAGTAAGAGCCTATGGCCGGGTAGCGCTTGACGAGGTAGGCGGCCAGACCGGTGGCATAGCAGGCGTCGGCCATCGACACGGCGTCGGGCTGGCGTGGCTGCGTCAGACCGGGCAGGGCCTCGAGGGCGTACCAGAGGGTATTGCCGGCCACCTCCACCGTCAGGTTGTCGGGCGTGTCCGAACCGTCAGGCAGGACGATGGTGCTGTCTGCAGCCTGCTGCAGGCTGAACGGCGTGGCCGTTACCGACGTTTCGCGGTCGGCCAGTACGGGCAGGTAGTGTTCCTCGCCGTCGGCAAAGTTCTGTCCCTCGGCCGTAAGGCGGCATATCATGAGCGGCCCCCGGCCCGTGGCAATGTCGAAGGAAAGGGTGGCCGTGGTGTCGGGCTGCAGGGTGAATTTCTGCTTCTTTTGGCTGATGACTTCTCCGCTTTCGGCGTCGGTCAGCAGCAGGGTGGCCGTGCCTTGCTGCTTGCGGTCGGTCGTGTTGCGCAGCAGGGCCGTTACGGTAGTTTTGTCGCCTTGACGTACGAAGCGCGGCAGGTTAGGCTGCAGGGTAAAGTCCTTTTGAGCCACAACCGTTGTATCCAGGCTGCCCCAGTTCATCCATTCGTCGTGGGCAATGGCTTGGAAACGCCATGACGTGAGCGATTGCGGCAGGGTAAAGGCAATGTCGACTTCACCTTTTGAGTTGGTCAGCAGGCTCGGGGCAAAGAAAGCCGTTTCCGAAAAGTCCGTACGCAGGTAGTCGGGTTTTTGTTCTGTTCCCGCGCCGGCATTGTCGGTAGCAATTACCGCTTCTTCCAGTACGGCATCGTGGCTTGCCTGTGCAACGCTCTTGAGCATCATCCTGTTGCTGGCGGCGGCCATGATAGGTTTGCCGTAGCCGCGGATGCGCAGTTCATAGCCCGGGAGCGAGGTGTCGAGGGCCGGCATGTTGGGGGCGGCAGGAATCTTGGACAGGCGCAGAAGCGCGTTGACTTGTGCCCAGGTGAAGGTAGGCAGCTGTGACTGCCAGCTGGTGTAGGGCACGTAGCGGTTCAGATAAGTATTGTACGTCCAGTTTTTCTCGCCCCACTGGCGCAGTGATTCGTCGGTCAGGGCTGCCGTCAGTACGGCCGGCACCACGCTGCCGTCGGGGCGGCTGATACGCAGCGTCCAGGTTTCATGCTGACCTGGTTGCAGGCGGCTTCGGAAAGTGCGCCAGCTGAGTAGCAGACGCTTGTCGGGATTGGGCTTTTCAATGGCGGCATTGGCTGTGTAGAAGCGGTTCTGGCTTACCATGGCCACTACCATGCGGGCGCCATCCCCGTAGTCTGACTTATAGTTGAACGGAATTTTCATCACGGTGTTGTTGAGTGGAATGGTGCGGCTGTCTACAATCCGTCCGTTCGCAATGATGTCCATAAAGAGGTGAGCGTCGGTCAGGGAGGAACCGACAAAGATTTCAGTAGAGTCGCCGGCGGCATTCGGGCGGCTCATGAAAAACAGTTTCTGCCGCGTGTCGGGTACACGCTTGTCGGCTTCGCGGAACAGGCACAGGGTATCGGTGCGCCAGAGCGCCGTGTCGGATTCGGCTATGTTTACCGTAGTGGTTACGGCGTAGCGTCCGCTGGGCATGTTGTTGGGGATATGTATGCTGAAGCTGCGGCCTGTGGTAAATGTACCGCCGGGATAGCACGTGCCGCGCTGATCCGTAAAAGTATAGCGGCCTTCGCCTTTAATATTCTCGCCTGAGGGGTTGAGTACAGATACCGTAGTGTTTTTCTGGCGGGCGGCATCGATGACTGAAGGCCATGAGGTGCTGACCGTGGCGCGGCGTGCGGCCGTATAGTAACGGGCCTGTGCCGACTGGCTTTCGCCTTGTGTGGCCGTGACGGTGGCTTCCAGTTGATAGCAGGTGCGGTTGCGCCAGATGTCTATCGGATTATCTAGCAGATTGCTGTCGGGCTGAAGCACGAGGCTGAGACTGAAGCGGCCTTGTGCGTCGGTCAGGGTGGAGCCTTGCTGGATGCTGGTGACGCCTGCATGCAGATTGGCGTTGGCGGTCAGCCAGAGTTGGTTGGAGCGCGTCAGGTTGAAGTCTACGCGTGCCGAGGCTACGGGCTGCTGCGTAAAGCTCATGACCCGTCCGCTCACCTGCAGGGTGTCGCCGGCGCGGTAGGGCGTAGTGACGGGCAGCAGTTCCACCTGGAATGTGGGGCGCTTGTAGGCTTCAACCTTGAATGTGGTTGACGCACCCGGCATTTCCATGCGGTATGTGCCGTTGAGTCCCGACTCCGGCAGGGTATAGCGCCCCTCCACGTGACCCATGGCGTCGGTGGTCAGCGTGTCGGTGTGCAGCAGTTGGTGCTGTACATTATATATACGCACCGTGAGCTGGCGGTTGGGCACTACGGCAAACGTTTCGCCCACGCGCTTGTAGCCTACGCCCGAATAGCTTACGGTCTGTCCCGGACGATAGACAGCGCGGTCGGTAAAGATTTGCGTGTAGTTCACGGAATCGGTGGCCGACGGGCGGGTGGTGTATGATGGGTAAAGGTTCAGGGCCGGAAGAGCGTTGTCGTGAGGCGTGATGGCAAAGTAGCGGTAATCGTGGCTGCGGGTAGTGTCCTGTGGTGTGCGGAACCGTCCGTCGGAGTCAGGGCTCAGGTCCCTGATCCACACCATTTGTCCGTCGCGATTTTCATATTGTTGCAGGGTGGCGTCGGGGATGAGGTGTCCGCTGCGGCTGTCCACGATGGAAACGCGGTGTTGCTTGCCGTCGGCAATAGACATGGCGTACAGCCGGCTCACTACCAGCTGGCTGGCCGTGTGCAGATGGCCGTCGGTGGTTTCCACGTAGTAAAGGCCCGGTTGGGGCACTCGGAACGTGCACGTCCGTTTCTGCTGCAGGCTGGCCGGCGCGTCGGGGTCGAAGTCGACCGACGTTTCCAGCACGGGCCGGTTGGCACGATGTTTTTTCAGTTCGTCCAGACTGAGCCCGCAGGCCTTGGCAGCAGTCAGTCTGACGGGGTAGAAGCGCAGGGTGGCCCGGCTGACGTTGCGGCCCGTGATGGTGAGGCTGTATTCCTGTTGCGGATAAAGCGTTCCTTCAATCGACCACGAGATTTCGGGATTCTCGTATTCGCGAATCAGGTTATTCAGGGCCTTGACGCGCGGATTGCTCTTGTAGCGGGCTATGGCGCTGCGCAGGGTGTCGGTCAGGGCCGGGATATCGGTTGTCGGACTGCAGAGGGCGAGAGCCAGATAAGTCTCCACGTTTTCCGGCACGTCGCGATAGTCCTGCGTCCATTGGCGCAGCAGCTGGAGGGTTTGGGTGGAGCGGGAATTGTCGTTGTTGACGGAGTCGAGTCTGACCAGCAGCGATGCTCCGCGCTGCCCCTGCCGGGCAAAATATTGCGCCAGTTGGTGACTGATACGGCGGGCCTGCTGGTTGTCGCCGATGTGGCGCAGGCTTACCATTACGGTCTTGGCCACGGCCGGCAGCAGCGAGGTGCCGTAGGCGTATGGCTCGGTTTGCTCCTCGAGCAGGTCGGCGTATGGTTCGGCCTTTGTGCGGTATAGTTGGTCAAACGAGGTCAGGGCCAGCCGGGCATGTCGTCGTGTGGCCGACATGGAGGCCGAATCGTTGCGCGCGGTGCTGTATGAGTGGGCCAGCATGGCGTGGCCAATGCTGACCAGGGCCGAGTCGGTCAGTTGGGGCACCCGTGCTGCCAACTGTTCGCGGTCGAGCCAGAAACTGTCGGTCGAAATCGACTGGCTCAGCTTTAGACGCACCAGGCTGGCGCGCAGCCATTGTGTCTCATTGTTTTCGGCTTGTGCCTTCTGTATGATTTTGTCCACCAGATTGCGTGTGGTGCGCGGCCTGTCGGTCTGTTCGGCCTGCGTAACGCTTTCCCATAGTTTCTGATAGCTTTGCGCCCTGAGGGAGGCGGGCATGGCCAGCAGGCTGGCTGCCGTGAGCCATATGGCGCAAAGACGGGTAGCGTGAATGTGATGTTTATTCATATGTAGAATGAAATGAGTTACAACATGGTATTTTGTTGATAAAACGGACTGATGGCGTTATTCAGCGTTAACGAGATGTTAATTTTTTCCGGAAAATGGCGAATCAGAGGGATTACAGACATCAGGACGGCGACTTTGAATAAAAAAGGTGCCGGGTATTTGGATGGAGGTCCCGTGAATTTTAAAAAAGGTGCCGGCTGTTTTTAACGCGGACGGCAGGTAAAAAAAATCAAGGATGAAGAAAAGGGGCCGTCAGACCTGACTGAAGCCTCTCTTCTTCATCCTGGTGGAGTAATAGCCTGCCGCTCCCGGGATGGGGCGTCGTGGCGTTATAGCGATTGCAGCATGTGTTTCAGGGCTACCGTAGCCGAAATCTCGCGGTTGGCTGCTTCGGGAATGACCAGTGAGCGCGGGCTCTCAATAACGTCGTCCGTCACAATCATGCCGCGGCGCACCGGCAGGCAGTGCATGAAGTAGGCGTTGTTGGTCACGGCCATGTGGGCGGCATCAACGGTCCATGAGGGGTCTTTCGACAGGATTTGTCCGTACTGCTCAGGGCGTGTCACACCCGGGCAGCTCCAGTTCTTGGCATACACAAAGTCGGCGCCCTCAAGGGCTTTCATCTGGTCGTATTCCACCCGGGCGTTACCCACAAACTGCGGGTCGAGTTCATATCCCTCGGGATGAGTCACTACCAGGTCGACGGGAGCGGCATTCATCCATTCGGCAAAACTGTTGGGCACGGCCTGCGGCAGGGCGCGGGGGTGAGGAGCCCATGTCAGTACCACCTTGGGGCGGTGGTGCGGCTGATATTCGTCGATGGTGATGAGGTCGGCAAAGGCCTGCAGCGGATGTACCGTGGCACTTTCCATGGAAAATACCGGACGGCCGCTGTATTGGATGAACTGCTGGATGATGCGTTCTTCGTAGTCGTCCTGCCGGTTTTCGAATCGGGCAAACGTGCGCACACCAATCAGGTCGCAGTAGCTGCCCATTACGGGGATGGCCTCGAGCAGGTGCTCGCTCTTGTCGCCGTCCATAATGACGCCGCGTTCGGTTTCCAGTTTCCAGGCGCCCTGGTTCACGTCGAGTACAATGACGTCAAGCCCCAGGTTGCGGGCCGCTTTCTGAGTGCTCAGACGGGTGCGCAGACTGTTGTTGAAGAAAATGAGCAATACCGTGCGGTGGCGGCCCCACGATTCAAAACGGTAGCGGTCGGCCTTGATTTCGCGGGCTTCGGCCAGCGCGGCATCGAGCGGTCCGATATCACTTACGTGCAAAAAACTTTTCATGGACATATATTTGTGTTAGTTGATAAATGCTTTGGCCAAGCCCGGCCGGGTGGAGCTGCCGGAGCAGCCCGGGCAGGGCTTGTGGTTTTCAAAAGTAGTAAAAAATGCCGAAACAAGGTTTCTTCCCGGCTTCAAAAATGCACAGTGTCGGATATTGCCGCCCGGTATGTGCCATTCTGCCGAAAAAAAACGGGGTTTCGTTTCGCTTTTAGCATCCTTTCCATTAACTTTGCAGCAGACAAAATTCAAACAACAGGATACATTATGAAAAAAATGATTTTGATGGCCGCCATCGCCTTGATGGCTGTATGCGTGCCTGCCGGAGCACAGCAAGTTAAGAACATGAAGACTGACGTTCAGGGCGACCAGGTGGTAGAAGCTCTGGCCAAAGAATATAAAGGTGAAGTAGTGCTGGTTGACTTCTGGGCTACGTGGTGCGGTCCCTGCCGTATGGCCATGAAAACCGTTGACACCATCAAACCCGAACTGACGAAAAAAGGCGTCAAGTTTGTTTACGTAACCGGCGAGACCTCACCCAAGGATACCTGGGACAACATGATTAAGAACATCAAGGGCGACCATTTCCGTCTGACCAAGGCACAGTGGGATAAACTCTGCAACAGCTTGAATATGCGTGGCATCCCCTCATACCTGATTATCGGTAAGGACGGAAAAGTAGCTTACAGCAACGTTACCGAAGGCGGATATCCCGGCAACGAAGTGCTGCAGGATGAACTTCAGAAGGCACTTGATGCCAAATAATTCCCTGAAAAAAGGCTGACGGAGCGTCAGCTTATGGCATAACCCCGTCTTACGTACGTTCCGTAAAGAGGAAAAACGGCGTAGGACGGGGATTTTCTTTTTTACAGTCAGACCCTGTTGATTATAGATAAAAGATGGAAAAAACGAAAATTCTGCTGATTGGTGCCGGCGGCTTTCTGGGCTGTCGGGTGGCCCGTTACTGGACCGGCCGATACCGTTTTGTGGCCCTTTCCCGCCGCGACCTTGACCTTTCTAGCCCCGACGAAATTAATCGTCAGTTCGACCTTCATCGCCCCGACCAGGTGGTGCTGACGGCAGCCCTTTCCAACACCGGATACTGCGCAGCCCATCCCGACGAGTCGGAACAGGTGAATCTGTGGGGGACGGTCAATGTAGCCCGGGCTTGCCGGCGTACGGGGGCCCGCCTGCTTTACATGAGCAGCGACCAGGTTTACAATACCTGTGCCTGCGGCCAGCTGCTGACGGAGGAGCAGGCCAGGTCGCCGCAGGGGCCCTATGCCATCCATAAGCTGAGGGCGGAGCAGGAGGTGAGCGCCCTGTTGCCTGACACCGCCGTTGGGCTGAGGCTAACCTGGATGTATGATGATCCGGCCAGCAATTTGCGCGCCGGACGTCACCTGCTGATTCAACTGGCCGAAGCGCGGCAAACCGGCCAGGCGCTGCATCTGGCCGTACATGACCATCGCGGACTGACAGACGTGTGGGACGTGGTGCGGCAGTTGGACCGCTGCTTCCAACTTCCGGCCGGCGTGTACAACTTTGGGTGCCCCAACCGTATGAATGCCTACGAAACGGTTTGGCAAGCCGTGGCCCGAAGCTGGGGTGAGGACGAGGCCCGCCGCCTGGTGCTGCCCGCCGAAGCGCCCTTTGCTCCGCAGGGACGCAACCTGCTGATGGACCCCCGCAAGGCAGCGGCCTGCGGCATACGATTTGAAGAAACTCTTCATTCCTTGATTCAACATCTTAAACCATGACCCGAAAACACCGCATCATCATCTGGGCTGCCGCTACGCTGGCCGCCATAGTCCTGGCTCTGGGAGCTGCAGGCTGGTATCTGCTTGACGTGGCGCTCAAGCCTGCTCCGCGCGGGCGCGACCTGCCGGCTGCCTGGGCTTATCTGCACGACAACTATCCGCACATGCGCTTGTGGATTGACAGCGTGCGCAATCATCGCGCCCTGCGTGACACGTTTGTTACATCGCCGGCCGACGGGGCACGGCTTCACGGCTATTACATGCCCGCCACACGGCCTACTCCGCGCACGGCCCTGCTCGTACACGGCTATACCGACAACGCGCTGCGCATGCTCATGATTGGCTATCTTTATCAGCACGACCTGGGCTACAACATTATTCTGCCCGATTTGCGCAATGCCGGTCTGAGCGACGGCGACCACTTCCAGATGGGGTGGTTCGACCGTCACGATGTCAGGCAGTGGATTGACGTGGCCCGTAAGCTGTATTCGGATTCTGTGCGCATGGTGGTTCACGGTATTTCCATGGGGGCCGCCACCACCATGATGCTTTCCGGCGATTCCCTGCCCGGTTGTGTGCGTGCCTTTGTGGCCGATTGCGGCTACACTTCGGTGTGGGATGAGTTTGGGGGTGAGCTGCACAACCGTTACGGCCTGCCCGAATTCCCGTTGCTCTACGTGGCCAGCGGCCTGTGTCGCCTGCGCTACGGCTGGAGTTTCAGCGAGGCTTCGGCCCTGCGTCAGGTGGCCCGCTGTCATAGGCCCATGCTCTTTATTCACGGCACGGCTGACACTTTTGTGCCCTACTGGATGATGGATGTGCTTTACGCCGCCAAGCCGGCTCCCAAACAGAAGTGGGCCGTACCCGGTGTGGAGCATGCCCGCAGCTATCAGGCCTTTCCGCGCGAGTACACCCGTCGCGTGGCCCGTTTCTTGACTCCGGTGATGTAGGCGGACCGACGGAAGCACTTGGATGGAAGTACCCGATGAGGGCATGAAAAGAGCGTGATAATCGGATAATTTGGTAATCTGTTCAAAAAAAGTCCTTTTTTGCTTGGTTACTTTCAAAATAAATGCTTATCTTTGCAGCCGAAATCGGAAAGTAGCGCAGTTGGTAGCGCACTACGTTCGGGACGTAGGGGTCGGGCGTTCGAATCGCCTCTTTCCGACATGAAGGCTTAATTCGTTAGGATTAAGCCTTTTTTGTTGATTTCCTAAAAGCTGAAATTGACACCTCCCATAAAAGTGGCTTTGGGCATCGGGTAGCCGGATATGATTTCGTAACGTTGCGCTAGTAAGTTTTCTCCACGAAGCCAAAGGGCAAGGTTGCGAGTGGCCTGGAACATTCCGCGAATATTCCACAAAACAAAATTTTCTGAGGTCTCATCGCCTTTCCCGTTTACCTTCACGTTCGTATAAAGACCTTGTATATATTGTACGCCGGAGGACAACAGCCATTTCTTTTTTGAAAAGGAAATGCCGACATATAACTTGTTTTCCGGTGCCGTTACGACAGGATGTTCCATGTGCAGGTAACTGTAGTTGGCGTCGGCCGACCATGTTTTGGATATACGGTATGCCATTTGTGTTTCAAATCCGGCATTCTTGATTTTTCCCGTATTTACGTTCATCATGCGATGGTCAATGGAAGCCGTGGTAATCATGTTTTTACCGTTGATGTAGAAAAGGTTGAAGCCATAGGACAGGCGATTGTCAAGCAACCGTTGGTTGAATGCAAGTTCATAGTTCCACATGCTTTCTGCTTTCAAATCCGGGTTGGCTGTTCCCCACATGAACATTTCGCGGATGAGCGGATAACGGAAACCTTTGCTGGCTGTAAGTTTGATTTCAGCGTTTTTCGGAACTTGAAAGGCCAGGCCGGTTTGCGGAATCCATTCGGTTCCTGCCCGACTATGGTGGTCTATGCGGAGACCGGCATTCCACGTAATCCACGAACTGATTCTCTGGCGAAAGTCTATATAACCGGCAATTTCATCCTGTTGCTTGTCTACGATGTCCTTACGTTCTCCTTTTTGTGGACCTTCTATGAACTTGTTCCATGCTTCTCCGCCAAAGTGGTACCAGTCTATTCCGGCGGTCAGCAGGTTGCCTCGGAAAAGCTGTGAATTTTGATACCACGATACCCCCATCATATTGTCACGGGAGTGGAAACGGTAAGGCAATGGGCTTTCTCCTTCGCTCGGGGCATAGCCGTCATTGATTTTATGACGTCCCCAGTTGTAGAAGAAACTCAATCTCCCGGAAGTCTTTTCATAATGGTTCTCCAAAGCGAAAGACGTCATTCCCCGCGTGATGTTTTGGTCGGCGTCCAGTAACGGTTGGCTGACTTCACCCGGTTGTGAAGCATTAAAGTGGGTGATGTTCACGTCCGCTTCGGCTTTCCACTTTGAGGACAGCTCATATCCGAGTTTGGCATACCCGCCATATTGCTCGAAACCCATGTCTGCACGGTGTCCGTCGGTACGATTGTACGATCCGCTGACGATGCTGGTGAATCGTCCTTTACGGATACGGTTGGTGGCTTCCGTTTGGAGCGTGTTGTAGGAACCGTAACCGACGTGGGCATGGGTGCTTATGCCTTCTGTCTGCATTTTCCGGGTGATGATATTAATGACTCCTCCCATCGCATTCGAACCGTATAAAACAGAAGCCGGGCCGCGCAGGATTTCCACTTTTTCTGCCATGAGGGATTGGTAGGCGTCGGCTATGGGGTGTCCCATTAGGCCCATGTACTGAGGATGTCCGTCTATCAAGACCATCAGCCTGCCGGAACTTCCGCTGATGCCTCTCAAATTTATTTCTCCGGCAGCTCCGCCTGATACGCCGTATCCCATGATTCCGCGTGAGGAGACGAAAAGCCCCGGAACTTGCTCCGTCAGTATCGGAAGCAGCGAGGGCGTGTTGGCCTGTTCTATTTGTTTACGGTCTATGACGGAAACCGTAGCAGGGAGTTGTGCGGCATCGGTCTCATTTCGCGTGCCTGTCACTACGACTTCGTCCAAGGAACGGTCCTTTGGGGCGTTGCCCGTTTCTATTTGTGCTGCTGCGAATGGGGAATATAACATTCCTCCGGCCAGCAGGGATATGGCGAATGGCCTTTTCATAACTTTTTGATTTTTAGATGAAGCAAAGTTAACCGGAACTATTGGATAATGTATTACCTCAGCCACGGATAGAACAACCATTTTTACCTTGTGGGATATGGTTTTGTCGTTTTGCTGAGGAGCGTATATATGCGGAGCGGATGGTCGTGGACGCATATACGCTCTTACCAGTCTATTTCTTGAATCCCGTTGCTTTTTTTTAAATAGGCATTGGCTTTGCTGAAGTGCTTGCAGCCTAAAAAGCCATGTTCGGCAGAACGCGGTGAGGGATGTGCGGCTTCCAATATCAGATGTTTTTTCCCGTCAATCAGGTTCTTTTTGGCTTTTGCATAGTTTCCCCATAGCATGAAAACCAGATGTTCCCGTTCCTCGCTGAGCTTGCGGATGACGGCATCGGTGAACGTTTCCCATCCTACGTTGCGGTGGGAACCGGTTTTGTATGCCCTTACCGTCAGTACGGAGTTCAAGGAGAACACGCCCTGTTCGACCCAACGGTCTAAGTTGCCGGAAGCCGGGACGGGTTTTCCTAAATCCTGATGGATTTCCTGGAAGATGTTGGCTAAAGAGCCGGGGATGGGGATTCCGTCCGGGACGGAAAAGCAGACGCCATAATATTGCCCGGGAGTGGGGTAAGGGTCTTGCCCGAGTATGACAACCTTCACCTTTTCGAAAGGACAGGCATTAAAAATGTAAAAGATACGGGAGCCCGGAGGCAGCACATGGGCATGGGCATATTCGTTCCGCACGAAAGCGGTGAGTCTTTCGAAATAAGGCTTGTCGAACTCTTCCTGCAAGCGTAGCCGCCAACTTTCTTCAATTTTCACTTTCATAGTACGATGTGAGTTTGCTTGTTTCGGGCAAAGATAAGCAAAAATGTGTGTTTTCCTTGGTTTGTTTTTTAAAAAGAATGAAAATGATTCCATACGTTTTGCCAATGTGCCCTTTTTCCGTTAAATTAGAAGAATGAAACGGTTGTTTCGTTTTTTGTGTGTAACCCTAAAATAGAATATGTATGAAGCAAAAGAATAAAGCGGTTACCCTGCATGAGGTCAGGCTGTTATTCGAAAATAAATTTCCAGAATTGCTCGCCGGGGCTGTAGACAGCCCGGACGAGGCCTCTTTCCGTCAAAAGATAGACGCTTATTTGTCGGATGCGTCGTGGAATGCGGAAGGGGTGCGGGTGGTAAGGCGTTTGTTGGAGTATGACGGCCGGGTCGTTCATGAACTTTCGGTCGGGGAAGGCGTGAAGGTGGAGACCCTTGACTTGTTGTGGCGTTTCTTGTCCGGGCGTATGGAGGGAGAGGAGATTTCTCCGGATTTTGCACTCGAATTGTACCACCAGTTTTCCAGATTGCATGACGCCCCTTCCGGAGTGCCGGAGAAAGAGGATGTGCTCCGGTGGATGCGTCGTTGGCCGGACGGGCTGAATGAACAGGTGAGGGCCATCCGTGAGGCGAACAAAGAGAGGATTATGGCGTTGTTGGTCCGGAAGATAGAACATCGTCCGGCTTCTTCCGGACGCTATGTGTTTCCGGAAGGGTGTGGCGAGGCGGAAAAGCTCGGATGGGTGCGCCAGTGGTGGGGCGAAGCCCGTTTCCATTTGGCTATGGCCGTAAAAAGCGCCGCCGAACTGAACCGGATGTTGGGCGGTACGCTTTCTGGCGAGACGATGCGCGTTTACCAACAGGCGCAGGAAAAAGGGATTCCCGTTTTTGTTACGCCTTATTACCTTTCCTTGTTGAATCCTACCGGGAAAGGCTACGACGACGCGGCCATCCGCAGCTATGTCATTTATTCGTCCCGCCTGGTCGAGACGTTCGGTGGCATCCGCGCATGGGAACGTGAGGACATCGTCGAGGAAGGCAAGCCGAACGTGGCCGGTTGGTTGCTGCCCGGCGGGCATAACATCCACCGCCGTTATCCCGAAGTGGCCATCTTAATCCCCGACACGATGGGGCGCGCTTGCGGAGGCTTGTGCGCTTCCTGCCAACGGATGTACGACTTCCAAAGCCGGAGGCTGAACTTCGAGCTGGAGAAATTGAAGCCGAAAGAAAATTGGAACACCCGCCTGCGGAAGCTGATGGACTATTTCGAACACGACACGCAGATACGCGACATCCTGATAACGGGAGGAGACGCGCTGATGAGCCGCAATGCCACGTTGCGCAACATCCTGGATGCCGTCTGCAAGATGGCCGTCCGCAAACGGCAGGCTAACCTGTCCCGTCCCGACGGAGAGAAGTATGCGGAATTGCAACGTGTCCGTCTGGGGACGCGTTTGCCGGTGTACTTGCCGATGCGTGTGGACGACGAACTGTTGGACATCCTGCGCGATTTCAGGCAGAAAGCCGCAGAGGCGGGCATCACCCAACTTTTCGTGCAGACGCATTTCCAGTCGCCTTTGGAGGTCACGCCCGAGTCGCGGGAGGCCATCCGGAGGATACTGTCTACCGGATGGGCGGTCACGAACCAGTTGGTCTACAACGTGGCGGCTTCGCGCCGGGGGCATACGGCAAAACTGCGGAAGGTGCTGAACAGCCTGGGCGTGATTTGTTATTACACGTTCACCGTGAAAGGCTTTGAGGAGAATTATGAGGTCTTTGCCCCGAATGCCCGTTCCTTGCAGGAAAGTGCCGAGGAGAAAGCATGGGGGCGTCTGGCACCGGAGGCTGAGCACGACTTTCTGGAAAGCCTGGGCGGCGCACCGAACAAGGCCGTGGCCGTCCGGCAGTTTTGTGTCGCGCACGACGTGCCTTTCCTGGCTACGGATCGTAGTGTGCTCAATCTACCCGGCATCGGCAAAAGCATGTCTTTCGCTTTGGTGGGAGTGGACGCCAAGGGACGCCGCATCTTGCGGTTCGACCACGACCGCACCCGTAGGCACAGCCCGATAATCGACCGTGTCCGCGAAGTGTATATCCGGGAGAACAAGCCGGTCTACCGTTACTTGTTGCAGTTGCAGGACATGGGAGAAGATATGGGTGAGTATGAAACGCTTTGGGCATATACCGAAGGCGAGACCGAGCGTCGCTTCCCGTTTTTTGAATATCCGGTTCCGGATTTCAGCGTGACGAGCCGTTATACGAATCTGGATGTGGGGGAAGGCGAGGTCCGGGACCTACGGCCTGACAGGTAAGCAGCCGCGTTTTGTCCGAATCTTTTGCTCTTTCGCGTGTGGATGCCTAACTTGTTGTAAATCTGCACGGAAGATACTGCGAAATCAATCTCCGCAGAAATGAAAATCAATCTCAGCCGAACGATTTTTCGTTCGGCTGAGATTGATTTCTCGTTCTGCGCCAAATGATTTGGCGGCCTCCTGAGGCCCCGTTTTGTCCGACTTTGATACTTTGGCTTCGTGCCTGTAAACAAGCGTCCATGCCTCTTCGCCTTCGTAACCAGAAAGGCGAAAGGGCATGGACGCTTGATATGTTGCCGGATAGGCCGGAGCCGTAGGTTTACAAATCCTTAATCTCGTCCAGGTTATGCTGGATGTCTTCGTCTTTCAGTTCGTAGTTGGTCAGGTTTCCGGCCAGATACTGGTCGTAAGCGGCCATATCTATGAGGCCGTGTCCGGACAGGTTGAACAGGATGACTTTTTCTTCCCCGCTCTCCTTGCACGCCTTGGCTTCGTTGATGGCGGCAGCGATGGCATGACAGGATTCCGGTGCCGGAATGATGCCTTCGGCCTTGGCGAACAAGCAGCCCGCGTCGAAGGATTCCAGTTGCTGGATGTCGGTGGCCTCCATCAGTCCGTCTTTCAGGAGTTGGGAGACGATGACGCCCGCGCCGTGGTAACGCAGTCCGCCCGCGTGGATGTTGGCCGGGGCGAAGTTGTGTCCCAGGGTGAACATCGGCAGCAGGGGGGTATAACCCGCTTCGTCCCCAAAGTCGTATTGGAAATGCCCGCGCGTCAGTTTCGGGCACGATGCCGGTTCGGCTGCGATGTAACGTGTCTTTTTCCCTTCCTTGATGCTATGGCGCATGAACGGGAAACAGATGCCGCCGAAGTTGGAGCCGCCTCCGAAACAGCCGATGATGATGTCCGGATATTCACCCGCCATTTCCATCTGTTTCTCGGCTTCCAGGCCGATGATGGTCTGATGCAGGGTGACGTGGCTCAATACTGACCCGAGCGTGTATTTGCAATTCGGGGTCGTGCGTGCCAGTTCGATGGCTTCCGAGATGGCCGTGCCCAAAGAACCTTGGTAGTTTGGGTTCTTGGTCAGGATGTCCTTGCCCGCACGGGTGGACATGGAGGGAGAAGCGGTGACTTGTGCGCCGAACGTCTGCATGATGCTGCGGCGGTAGGGCTTCTGCTCGTAACTGATTTTGACTTGGTAGACAGCCGCTTCCAACCCGAACACCTTGGCGGCATAGGAGAGGGCCGCTCCCCATTGGCCCGCTCCGGTTTCTGTCGTTACGTTCGTCACGCCCTCCTTCTTGCAGTAATAAGCTTGTGCCAATGCCGAGTTCAGTTTGTGCGAGCCGATGGGGCTGACGCTTTCATTCTTGAAGTATATATGGGCCGGTGTCCCCAGAGCCTTTTCCAATCCGTAGGCCCTTACGAGCGGTGTGCTCCGGTAGTATTTGTACATTTCGCGCACTTCCTCGGGAATCTCTATCCACGCGTCCGTCTGGTTCAGCTCTTGCCGGCTCAGTTCTTCCGCAAAGATCGGATACAAGTCTTCCGGTTTCAACGGCTGTTTGGTGGCCGGATTGAGTGGCGGCATGGGTTTGTTTACCATGTCGGCCTGGATGTTATACCAATAACGGGGGATGTCCTCTTCTGCCAGGAAATATCTTTTTTTCTTTTCCATAATGCTTGTTGTATTCGATGTGTTTATTGAATTTCTTGTTCTTTAGTTGCAAACTTACGCAAAAAGTTTGGAATATATGACGATTTGCAGGAAAATATGTAGGACATGCTTGATAAAAGTATTGGAAGTATGGTCGTGGCATACGGTATGGGGGTGGCGTGGGATGGTGTGGTCGTGTTGCATAAATATGCAGGAAAATCCGGGTCATTCAACTCTTCTTTCTTTTGGTAATAAGCGGAATATGATTTGTTTTGAATAAAAATAAGAAAATATCTGTATATTATGCATGCGGTGAGGCTTAAAATACATATCTTTGCATCGAAGTAATAAAGGATAGGGATTTATGAGGAATAAGGACAGCCGTTTGGAAGCCATTAAGATGGTCGTGTCTGCACAGGATATTTCAAGCCAAGAGGAATTGTTGCGCGAGTTGAAAAAGATGGGTTTCATACTGACTCAGGCTACGCTTTCCCGTGATTTGAAACAACTGAAAGTGGCCAAGGCGACGAATGCCTCTGGTAAATATGTATATGTATTGCCGGCTTCGCCTCTTTACAGAAGGGTCTCGGACACTCACCTGACCGCTTCTGCCGTACATCAGGCCGGTGCTTTGTCCGTGAAATTTTCAGGTAATCTGGCTGTGGTCCATACTTTGCCCGGTCATGCAAGTCATATCGCATACGATATAGACAACAAAAGGTTTGAAGAAATATTGGGGACATTGGCCGGAGACGATACCATCATACTGGTGTTGGCAGAAGGAGTTTCCTCCGAACTGGCCCTGCGGCGGTTGGCCGAAGTGATTCCCGACATACAATGAATATAAAGAACGTAGAAAATCGCGAGTAAGCGAGCGCAGACGGAGCTTGCTCCAGGTCTGCCGAGCGGGAGCGGTTTATGTAAACAGTATATAGTTTAAGAAAGAAGTGGAATACAACGATGGAATCAGAGTGGTTGTGGCAGATGCCAGCCACGAAAAGTATGTAGATGTTATTCTTGCGACCATAACGGATTCTGCGAAAAAGAGAGGCTCCGGGATAGCTTCCCGTACGCATGAATATCTGGCCACGAAGATGAAGGAACGCAAGGCGGTCATAGCTTTGGCCGGTGAAGGCGATGAAGAGGAGTTTGCCGGGTTCTGTTATATCGAAAGTTGGGGAAATAAGGAGTATGTGGCCAATTCGGGACTGATTGTCGTAGAGAAGTTCCGGCGTCATCATCTGGCTACCCGTATCAAACAGACGGCCTTCACGCTTTCGCGCCTGCGGTGGCCCCATGCCAAATTGTTCGGGTTGACGAGCCAGAGTGCCGTGATGAAGATCAATACGGCGTTGGGTTACGTGCCGGTCACTTTTGCCGAGCTGACGGACGACGAGGCGTATTGGAAAGGTTGCGGCACGCCGGAGCATCCGTGTTGCGTCAATTATGACATCCTGCAGCGCACAGGGCGGCGGTATTGCGTGTGTACGGCCATGTTGTATGACCCTGCCGCGCATCCGAACGAGAAACTTCCGGTGGAACTGCCGGAGGATGTGGTGAAGATGGCCCGCGAGGCGGCTGCAAAAAATCTGCGTTAATTGGAATAGACAAAATAAAAGGAATATTATGGCAAAAAAAGTAGTAGTGGCATTCAGCGGAGGTTTGGACACCTCTTATACGGTGATGTATCTGGCCAAGGAAAAGGGGTACGAAGTGTATGCGGCTTGTGCCAACACGGGCGGTTTCAGTGCCGAGCAACTGAAGGCCAACGAGGAAAATGCTTATAAGTTGGGCGCCAAGGAATACGTCACGTTGGACGTGACGAAGGAGTATTATGAAAAGAGCCTGCGTTACATGATATATGGCAACGTGTTGCGCAACAACTGCTACCCGATTTCGGTGTCGTCCGAGCGTATTTTTCAGGCCATCGCCATCGCACGTTATGCCAACGAGGTGGGGGCCGATGCGATAGCCCATGGCTCGACCGGGGCAGGCAACGACCAGATTCGTTTCGACATGACTTTCCTGGTGATGGCACCGGGGATGGAGATCATCACACTCACGCGTGACAGCAACCTGAGCCGTCAGGAGGAGGTGGATTATCTGAACCAACACGGTTATTATGCCGATTTCACGAAGTTGAAGTATTCCTACAACGTAGGTATCTGGGGCACGTCGATTTGTGGCGGCGAGATTTTGGACAGCAATCAGGGATTGCCTGAGAGCGCTTATCTGAAACATCCCACGAAGACGGGGACGGAGCTGTTGAAGCTCGGTTTCAAGAAAGGGGAGATTTGTAGCGTGAACGGTGTGGAGTATGACGACAAGATCAAGGCCATACAGGAGATAGAAAAGATAGGTGCTGCCTATGCCATCGGCCGCGACTGCCATGTGGGCGACACCATCATCGGTATCAAGGGGCGTGTAGGTTTCGAGGCGGCAGCTCCGATGCTGATTATCGGTGCGCACCGTTTCTTGGAAAAATACACGCTGAGCAAGTGGCAGCAATATTGGAAGGAACAAGTGGCCAACTGGTATGGCATGTTCCTGCACGAAAGCCAGTATCTGGAGCCGGTCATGCCGGACATCGAGGCCATGCTGACCAGTTCGCAGCGCAACGTGAACGGCGTGGTGACATTGGAGCTTCGTCCTTACGGCTTCACAACGGTCGGCGTGGATTCTCCGGACGACTTGGTGAAGAACAAATTCGGCGAGTATGGCGAGACCCAGAAGGGATGGACGGCAGAGGACGCGAAAGGCTTTATCAAAGTGACTTCCACTCCGCTCCGCCTGTATTATGCGAACCATAAGGACGAGGAACGAATCAAGTAAACCATGGCGGCGGAAGATAAAAAAAACAGATATTTCAAATGATAAGAGTTGGAATCATAGGAGGGGCAGGATATACGGCCGGAGAACTTTGCCGCATCCTGCTGAACCATCCCGAAGCGGAGATAAAGTTTATCAATAGTTCCAGTAATGCAGGGAATAAGATTACCGACGTGCACGAAGGACTGTACGGGGAAACCGACTTGGTGTTTACGGACCGGTTGCCTTTCGACGAGGTGGACGTGATCTTTTTCTGTTTCGGGCATGGCAAGAGCGCGGAGTTCTTGCAGGCTCACGATGTGCCTTCCCGGGTGAAGATTATCGACTTGGCGCAGGATTTCCGTCTGGCGGCTCCGGGCAATGACTACGTGTACGGTCTGCCAGAATTGGACAAGGCGGCCATTGCCGGGGCGCAGCATGTGGCCAATCCCGGTTGTTTTGCCACTTGCATCCAGTTGGGGTTGCTGCCTTTGGCTGCCCATGGCTTGTTGAGTGGCGACGTGTCGGTGAATGCCATTACGGGGAGCACCGGTGCCGGGGTGAAGCCCGGTGCGACCACGCACTTCAGTTGGCGTAACAATAACATGAGCATATACAAGGCTTTCAACCACCAGCATGTGCCGGAAATTTGCCAGTCTCTCCGTGCCTTGCAGCCGGACTTCGACGGAGCGATAGATTTCATTCCCTATCGCGGCGACTTCGCCCGAGGAATTTTTGCCACCGAGGTGGTCCGTGTGGACGCGTCGGCTGATGCCGGGTATTTTGCTGGGCTTTATAAGGAGTATTATAAGGACGCGGCCTTCACGCACTATGTGGACAAGGCCATCGACATGAAGCAAGTGGTCAACACCAACAAGGCTTTGGTGCACGTGGATAAGTTTGGCGATAAATTGTTGGTCACGGCCACGATAGACAATTTGCTCAAAGGCGCTAGCGGGCAAGCCGTGCAGAACATGAACCTCATGTTCGGGTTGGACGAAACAGTCGGTTTGCGCCTGAAACCGTCCGCATTCTAAACGGGGGCGCGACGGAATGTCATATTTAAGAAAGGAGGAATAAAATGAATCTATTCGACGTATATCCGCTTTTCGATGTGAACATCGTAAAAGGGAAAGGATGCCATGTTTGGGACGACAAGGGGCAGGAGTATCTTGACTTGTACGGCGGCCATGCCGTAATCAGTGTCGGTCACTGCCATCCGCATTATATAGAGAAGCTGACACGGCAACTTGGCCGGTTGGGTTTCTACAGCAATTCCGTGGTCAACAAGTTGCAGGTGGAACTGGCGGAGCGTTTGGGCAAGGCCTGCGGTTATGAGGACTATCAGCTCTTTCTGATTAATTCCGGTGCGGAAGCCAATGAGAATGCGTTGAAGTTGGCCAGTTTCTACAATGGCCGCAAGCGCGTGTTGTCCCTTTCAAAAGCGTTCCATGGGCGTACGTCTTTGGCCGTGGAGACAACGGACAATCCTAAAATCATAGCTCCCATCAACGCCAACGGGCATGTGACTTACTTGCCTTTGAATGATTTGGATGCTTTCAAGGTGGAGTTGGCCAAAGGCGATGTGTGTGCCGTGATTGTGGAGTGTATTCAAGGGGTCGGAGGTATCCGGTTGGCCACAGCCGAGTTCATGCAAGGCGTGCGGCAGGCATGTGACGAAACGGATACGGTGTTGATTTGCGATGAAATCCAGTGTGGTTACGGCCGTTCGGGCAAGTTCTTCGCCCACCAGCATTTGGGGGTGAAACCGGACTTGATTACGGTGGCCAAAGGCATCGGCAACGGTTTCCCCATGGGGGCGGTGCTGATTTCGCCCAAGTTTACTCCGGTGTACGGCCAGTTGGGCACGACTTTCGGTGGAAACCATTTGGCTTGTGCCGCCGCCTTGGCCGTGTTGGACATCATGGAAGAGGAGCATCTGGTGGAAAATGCCGCCAAGGTCGGAAATTTACTGATGGAAGGCATAAAGGCTTTGCACCTGCCTCATGTGGTGGATGTCAGAGGGCGCGGCCTGATGATAGGCGTGGAGTTGGACGTGCCTTACAAGGAAATCAGGAACAAGTTGCTCTTTGAGGAGCATTGCTTTACGGGATGCAGTGGCACGAATGTGCTGAGGCTCTTGCCGCCGCTTTGTCTGAGTGAGGTGGAAGCGGCTGATTTCTTGAAACGGTTGGAACGTGTAGTGAATAATTAATGAATAATCAAGCGGAGATAAACCGGTCGCAGGCGTATGCCGGAGACCGGTTTGTCTGCTTTTAAGGAGGAGAGTGACAATGAAGATTGCAATTATCGGTGCGGGCAATATGGGAGGAGCCGTTGCCCGTGGTTTGGCAAAGGGGAGCTTGGTCAAGACATCGGATATCACGGTGTCCAATCCCAGTCGGGAAAAGTTGGAGGCGTTGAAGGTTGAGTTTCCGGAGTTGAACATCACTTGTGAGAATTCCCGGGCGGCGGTAGGAGCTGATGTGGTTATATTAGCTGTGAAACCCTGGAAGATACAAGAGGTGATAGACGAAATCAAAGGTGGTTTGGATTATGACAATCAGGCGATAGCCTCTATGGCAGGCGGGATTGGCACGGCGCAACTTTGTACTTATTTGGATCGTGGTGACGGAGAATATCCCGGAGTGTACTATTTGATACCGAATACGGCTATTGCAGTTATGAGCGGCATGACTTTTATGGCTTCCGTTTGCTCTACGCCGGAATTGGATGCCCAAATGCTGGCGATGTTTAAGGAGATGGGTGATGCCATGTTGGTTGAGGAACGCTTGATGGACGCGGGAATGGCTTTGGCTTCCTGTGGCATAGCCTATGTGATGCGTTACATCCGTGCGGCTACCGAAGGTGGTGTGGAATTGGGCTTTTATGCCAAGGATGCGCAGCGCGTCATCATGCAGACCATGAAAGGGACCGTGGATTTGTTGGAGGCCGGAGGATTGCATCCGGAAATGGAGATTGATAAAGTGACGACGCCCGGAGGCTTGACCATCCGTGGGCTGAATGCGATGGAGGAGGCCGGGTTCACCCAAAGCGTCATCAAAGGATTGAGGGCTTCGGTGAAGAAATAAGGAAAGGAGTGTCTTTATGTCACAACAATATAAACGCATAGCCGTCAAGATAGGAAGTAACGTTCTGACCCGTAAGGACGGGTCTTTGGACGTGACACGCATGTCGGCTTTGGTGGACCAGATTGCCGAACTGCGGGAAAACGGTATCGAAGTCATATTGATTTCTTCCGGTGCCGTGGCCAGCGGGAGAGGCGAGCTGAAAGAGGCCATCTCGCGCAAGATGGACAGCGTGGACCAACGGCAACTGTTTTCCGCAGTGGGGCAGGCCAAGCTCATCAACCGCTATTACGAACTGTTCCGCGAGCACCGTTTGCCGGTGGGGCAGGTGCTGACGATGAAAGAGAGTTTCAGTACGCGCCGCCATTACCTGAACCAACGGAACTGTATGATGGTGATGTTGGAAAACGGGGTTATTCCGATTGTGAACGAGAATGACACAGTCAGCGTGACGGAGCTGATGTTTACGGATAACGACGAACTGTCCGGCTTGATTGCTACGATGATGGACGTGCAGGCTTTAATCATATTGAGCAATGTGGACGGCATATACAACGGCCTTCCCGGCGAACCGGGCGTGGAGGTCATCCGTGAGGTGGAACCGGAACGGGACTTGCAGGAGTATATCCGTACGGAGAAATCCGGTTTCGGACGCGGCGGGATGATGACCAAATGCTCCATAGCCCGCAAGGTGGCCGACGAAGGCATCGAGGTCATCATTGCCAACGGCAAACGCGACGACGTGCTTACGGACTTGGTTTTACGTCCCGGCAGCCGGGTGTGTACCCGTTTTGCTCCGCGTGAAGGCAATGTTTCGAGCGTGAAGAAATGGGTGGCTCACAGCACAGGGTTCACGAAAGGGAAGGTTTACCTGAACGACAAGGCGGTGGAAGCCGTTTGCGGCGACCGTGCCGTGAGTATCCTGCCGGTAGGAGTCACGCGTGTGGAAGGCGATTTTGAAAAAGGCGACTTGGTACGTATCATGTCGCCCGAGGGGCAGAATCTGGGAGTGGGGCGTGTGGCATATAGCTGCGAGGAAGCCGCCCGAGTCATCGGGCAGCACGACTGCAAGCCTTTGGTGCATTATGATTATTTGTATTTGGAGTGAATCCATGCTTTCCGGTGTGGGGCGCACGTGTCCGGTGCCGGACGTGGAACCGTGTAGGTGAAAAATCAATGAAAACAATAATAAAAGGAAAACTATGGATTTGACTTCTCTGTTTGAACGGGCAAGAGCAGCTAGCCGCGAGTTGCTGCAATTGCCGGTAGAACGTGTGGATGAGATACTGCGTGCGGTAGCGGATGAAGCTCTGGCACAGTCGGAATACATCCTGTCGGAAAATGCGCACGATTTGGAGCGTATGTCTCCCGATAACCCGATGTACGACCGCCTGAAACTTACATCGGCGCGTTTGGAAGGTATTGCCGCAGACATGCGTCATGTGGCGGATTTGCCTTCTCCTTTGGGAAGGGTGCTGAAGCATACCGTGTTGCCCAACGGATTGGACTTGAAACGGGTGAGTGTGCCGTTCGGCGTGATAGGGGTGATTTATGAGGCACGCCCCAACGTGAGCTTCGATGTCTTTTCGCTCTGCCTCAAGGCCGGGAGTGCCTGCGTGTTGAAGGGCGGAAGCGACGCCGACTTTTCCAATCGTGCCATTGTGAAAGTAATCCACGGCGTATTGGAGCGTTTCGGTGTGAATCTGGACATCGTTGTCTTATTACCGGCCGAACGTGAGGCCACGGCGGCTTTGCTGCAGGCACGCGGTTATGTGGATTTGCTGATTCCGCGTGGCAGTAGTGCTTTGATTCAATATGTGCGCGAGAATGCCCGTGTTCCGGTCATAGAGACCGGAGCCGGAGTTTGCCATGCTTATTTTGACGTGGATGGGGATGTGCGGAAAGGTGCCGCTATTGTCAACAATGCCAAGACGCGCCGGGTGAGCGTATGCAATGCGTTGGATAGCGTACTGATTCATGCCTCCCGTTTGTCCGACCTGCCGCAATTGTGCGCTCCGTTGCAGGAGGGCCGTGTGCGCATTTATGCTGACAGCCGCGCCTTGGCCGCCCTACAGGGGCATTATCCGGCGGACCTGTTGGAAGCGGCTACGGAGAAACATTTCGGTACTGAGTTTATGGATTACAAAATGGCCGTGAAGACGGTGGATTCTTTAGACGAGGCGTTGGCTCATATCGCCCGTTTCGGTTCGGGACATAGCGAGTGTATCATTACCGAGAACGCCGATGCAGCCGAAAAGTTCTTGCAGTTGGTGGATGCCGCCTGCGTATATGCCAATGCGCCGACCTCGTTTACCGACGGGGCGCAGTTCGGACTTGGAGCCGAGATAGGCATCAGTACCCAGAAGCTGCATGCCCGCGGCCCGATGGCGTTGGAAGAAATTACGACCTACAAATGGTTCGTGCAGGGCGATGGACAGGTGCGCCCGAAGTAGTCCGATTATCAATCATTAAACAACAATCTTATGAGAGTATTTCAAAACGTAGAAGACTTAGGCGATTTGAAAGCCGCCTTGCGCGAGGCTTTCGAGGTAAAGAAGAATCGTTTTCAATATCAGGAACTGGGGAGGAACAAGACTGCCCTCCTCATCTTCTTCAACAACAGCCTGCGCACACGGTTGAGTACGCAAAAGGCTGCCATGAATCTTGGCATGAACGTCATCGTGCTCGACGTGAACCAAGGGGCATGGAAACTAGAGACGGAGCGTGGTGTGATTATGGATGGCGACAAGAGCGAACATTTGTTGGAGGCCATTCCCGTGATGGGATGTTATTGCGACCTTATCGGAGTTCGTTCGTTTGCCACCTTCGAAAGCCGTAAGGACGATTATGAGGAAAAGATATTGAACCAGTTTATCCGTTACTCCGGCAAGCCCGTATTCTTTATGGAGAGTGCCACGGTGCATCCCTTGCAGAGCTTTGCTGATTTGATTACCATCGAAGAGTATAAACGGACGGCGCGCCCCAAGGTGGTGCTCTCGTGGGCTCCTCATCCCAAGGCGTTGCCGCAGGCCGTACCCAACAGTTTCGCCCAATGGATGAACGCCGCCGATGTGGATTTTGTCGTGACGCATCCTGAAGGTTATGAACTCGATCCGAAGTTCGTAGGTGACGCCCGTGTGGAGTACGACCAACTGAAAGCCTTCGAAGGAGCCGACTTCATCTACGCCAAGAACTGGAGCTGTCCCGGTGTGACCCGTCCGGCGGACTACGGAAAGGTGTTGAACAAGGACATGAGTTGGACGGTGGATGCCGCTCACATGGCTGTGACGAACAACGCTTTCTTCATGCATTGCCTGCCTGTGCGCCGCAATATGATTGTGACGGACGATGTGATAGAAAGCCCGCAATCGTTGGTCATCCCCGAGGCTGCCAATCGTGAGATTTCAGCCACTGTAGTGCTTAAACGAATGCTTGAGGCATTATAGCCTTGACACATCTGGCCGGCAAGCGTAGGGTGTCCTTGTTTGCCGGTCAGGTTAAAAGGAATACAAAGGAAAGCCAAGGTCTTTTTATGAAGACTATTTGGGCGTGAAGTACTAAAAGCCGAACTGCCACGTTTTCCGCCCGTCGAAAGTCAGAACCGTGAAGGCGATGCTGTCACCTTCTTGTAGGCCGAGAGGAAGAAGGGGGAGGCTGGCATATACCGTGGTGGAATATGAATACGGGTCGCCGGGCTGTCGGTGATAAAGTGACAAGTGGTAAATTGTTCCGGTGTAGGAAGAACGGGTGGAATCCGTCCGGTATCCCCATTCCTGCCTGCCACCTTGTGTTTTAGGTGCGAGGTGAAGGTTGAGGTAATCTCCTCCATGCCATATACTGTTGATTGCCAATGGAGCGTCATCGTCCGATGGTTCTTCTTTCGGTTTCAAGAGGTTGACCGTCTCGGCTGTATAGACTTTAGCCACAGGATGCCCTTCTTGGTAGTCGGCTGTCACTTCGTAGCCGCATACGAGACGGTAGGCGGCATCAGGCTGCAAGCCTTGTATAGGGTTATTGATGGCATATATTTTACCGTCGTCGGTGACAAAATGCGTGCCGTTGCCTCTTGCATCGGTGTAAACCTCGACGAATTCCGTCAGAAGTGAGGGATATACGTATCCGTCTTCTTCATCGTCACTACATGCTGTACAGCACAGGCAGCCTATAAGAAACAGACAGGCTTTCCCCCTTTCCGGCAGGAACCGGAAAAGCGGAAAGCCTGTTTTTAATCCCAAATGCCTTTTCATATCCTTATTTCTGATGGGCGGCCATATAATTAAACACCGGATTGGCATACATCGTGAGCAGGCGTTCGCGTAAGAAAGCCGTGTCAGGGTTGGGTAAGGTTACTTTTTCCAGACGGTTTTCGAGGTAAGTTTCAAAACGCGCTTTTTCATCAGGAGTGTAATGTGCTGCAAACTCTTGTGTGCCCCGTAGCAAGTCGGCAGCCACATAATTTCCGGCGTATAACTTGTAATTGCGGTGAATCTCCTTGTCGATATGAGATGCCACGGCCGTGAACAGTTCCGTCTTGGGCATATCGGCGGGTAATGTGCCCAACCAATCGTTCAGCGGGCCTGCCATCCGGAAGCATATCCTTCCTTTGTATCCGAAAATCCCGGTCTGCATGTTCACCAGGTCGTCTTTCGGACTCTTCTTGAAACCTTCAATGTCGCGCTTCTGTTGGAATTCCTGTGCTTTCAAATAATCACAAGGGTCGTATTCGTACGAAAGTGCAGTCGGTACGAGATTCAACTGCTTCAGGCGGTCGATGGTGCTTCCTTCTCCTCCCATGGCCATCATTTTGAGGATGGAATCCTGCGTGCGGTCGTTTGAATCCTTGGCGCGTCCTTCCCGTTGGGCAATCCAGATGTTCTCATGTTTTGTAGCGATGGCATAGTGCATGTAGCGGCTCAACCGTGTGCTGGAAGCCAACATTTGGCGCAGGCTCACAGAGCGTTGCACGATGAATGCCTTGTCCACCCTTACCAGTTTTTTAATCCATGGGCGTATCAACAGATTGTCGCCGATGGCAATTTCCATAGTGTTGCCGAAACCGTTGTCCAAGAGACTGATGGAAAGGAAAGCAGAGTCCATCACGATGTCGCGGTGGTTGGTGATGAAAGTATGCGGTACACTTTTGTCTACCGACTGGCTGTTCTCCAACACCAGGCCGTCGCTGCATTTGCCGACAATACCGTGAAGCAAAGGGTAGAAGAAAGTCTGTTGCACTTCTAAGTTTGTCCGGCAACGGCGAAGACGGTTGCATGCCACTTCGTAAGGTACTTCGGGCAAGACCTGTTCGGTGGCGGCGCGGAATTCCGGGTCGGCTATCAGCTCTTCAAAAACGGCCGGGAGTTCTTCCGGGTCGTATGGACGGATTTCGTCGAATTCTTCAGGCGTACGCATAAGCGGATAATTGAGTTATGACAGTTTGTTTTCGATAATGTCGGTCAACACGTCTTTCATGTCCATTCCGGCAGCCCGTACCTGTTGGGGAATGAAACTGGTGGCGGTCATGCCCGGTGTGGTGTTGACTTCCAACATGTTGATTCTTTCTTTCTCTTTGCCGTTTTCGTCGGTGGTGTGCGTGATGATATAGTCCACCCGGATGATACCGTTGCATCCCAATATGTCATATATCATGGAGGTGATGAGGCTTACGCGCTCGGCGGTTTCTTCTTTCAGGCGTGCCGGCGTGATTTCCCTGACCTGTCCGTTGTACTTGGCGTTGTAATCGAAAAACTCGTTGTCGCTCACTACTTCGGTGGCGGGCAGCACCACTTCTTTCTCTTGCGTCTTGTAGCAACCTTGGCTGATTTCCGTTCCTTCCATGAACGCTTCCACCATGACTTCGTCACTTTCGTGCATGGCTTTCAGGATGGCTTCGTGTATTTGGTCTGCACTTTTTACTTTCGTCACACCGAAACTGGAACCGCCCGCATTGGGCTTCACGAAACAGGGTAGGCCTATTTTCTCTATGATTTCGTCGTCGGTGACCAAATGCTCGAACCCTTTACGGACGATGAGGCTTTCGCTGACACAGACACCGAATCCTTTCAGGTATTGGTTCAGGGTGAATTTATTGAACGTCATGGCCTCCACGAGCACGTCTGATGTGGAGTAAGGCAAATGGATGAGGTCGAAATATCCTTGCAGGATGCCGTTCTCGCCCGGAGTGCCGTGTATGGTGATGTAGGCGAAATCAGGCCGGATACGCTTGCCGCCTTCCATGAAACTGAAATCGTTGCGGTCCACGTTCGAACGGCTCCCGTCTTTCAGGTGAGCCTCCCATGCCATGCCTTTGATTTCGATGATATAAACTTCATATCTTTCCTTGTCGAGAAAGGAATAGATGCCTTCGGCGCTCCGAAGGGAAACGTCGTGTTCGGAGGAATCCCCTCCGGCTACAATCGCGATTGTTTTTTTCATTTTTTGCCGATATTATAAAAGCTTATGTTCTTGTTTATTCCATACCTCTATGCGCGGTGTAACTGCGCCACCGTTCCAATAGTGCCGTCATGTCTGCCGGGAGTTCCGAAGTGAAATACATCTCCTGTCCGCTGCGCGGATGTATGAATCCCAACGTCCGGGCATGGAGTGCCTGACGCGGACATACGGCAAAGCAGTTCTGTATGAATTGCTTATATTTGCTGAATTGTGTGCCGCGCAGGATATCGTTCCCGCCATAACGTTCGTCGTTGAAAAGCGGATGGCCGATATGCTTCATGTGGGCACGGATTTGATGGGTACGTCCGGTTTCCAACCTGCATTCCACGAGCGTGACATAATTGAAATTCTCCAGTACGCGATAGTGGGTGACGGCATGTTTCCCGATTCCGCTGTCCGGTGGAAATACTGCCATCTGCATCCGGTCTTTCGGGTGGCGGGCGATGTTGCCTTCGATACGTCCTTCTTCATCCTGAAAGCTTCCCCAGACCAAAGCATTGTACAGCCTTTGGGTGGTTTTGTTGAAGAACTGCCGCCCCAGATGCGTTTTGGCATCGGCATTTTTGGCCACTACGAGAAGTCCGGAGGTGTCCTTGTCTATGCGGTGTACCAACCCTACAGTCGGGTCGTTCGGGTCATAGTCCGGATTGTCTTTCAGATGCCAGGCGATGGCATTGACCAACGTGCCGGTATAATTCCCGCAGCCGGGATGTACCACCAATCCCGCAGGTTTGTCCACCACCATCAGGTCTTCGTCTTCATACACGATGTCGAGGGGAATGTCTTCCGGGATGATTTCATTTTCATATTTAGGCCGATCCAGGAGAATGACGATTTCATCGAGCGGTTTCACCTTATAGCTGCTTTTCACCGGCCGTCCGTTTACGAGGATGAATTCCTGCTCGGCAGCCCGTTGCAGCCGGTTGCGCGACGTATTGTATAGATGTTCCATAAGGAATTTGTCTATTCTCATCGGCTTTTGTCCGCTGTCCGCTGTCAGGCGGTGGTGTTCGTACACCGATACGCCTTCTTCGTCTGGTTCTTCGTCCGTGAACGGAATGCCGTTCAATGGTAGCCTGTCTTTGTCGTTGCTACAGTCCGTATTCATTGTGTCATGAGGGAACGTGTGTTAAAAATCATCCGGGGCCGTGACATCCCGGTCTTCGTCATAAAGCTCTTCTTCCGTGACGGGAATAGAGTCGTTGCCGGAAACGTAGAGCGAATCGTCGCCAAAGCTTCCGCTTCCTACCTGTAGGGTCAATTCGGCATCAATAGGGATACGGTCGCCCCCGAAGATATTCTTTCCACGGTATTTCACACCGTACACCCAATCTCTTTCACCGTCTACGTATTCACACGGGCTGAGTTTGAATCCCATGGCCGTCAACCGCGCTTCCGCCTCGCGCAGGGAGCTGTTGTCGGCAATGTCCGGCATCGGGAGGGTGGGAGTGCGTGTCGTATTGATGGTCAGGTAGATTTCCCGCCCGGGTTTCACTTGGCTGTTGTTGGCCGGAGTCTGTTCCAATACCGTACCGGAAGGCAGCGTCTTGTTATATCCGGAATCCGTGACGACAGCCACTAACCCTTGCCTTTCCAAAGTCTGGCGTGCGTCGTACACACGCATGCCTTTCACGTTCGGCACGGTGATTTCCACCCCATGCATGGTGTAGCGTTCCAGTCCGATCCAGATGCCGGCAGCGATGGCTACTATGATTAGGAACATCGCCAGCAGATTCACCCAAATGATTTTGCTAGTCAGTTTGCCGAAGAATTCTTTTATGGTCATTGCGAGTACCTGTGTATGTTCGGGGGACAAAGGTACTAATAAAAAAGAAAAAAGAAGTAAGGGCTTCCTTACTTCTTTCAATTTCTTTCGGAAAAAGATGGCTATAACTTATTTACCGTGTCTTTCGTCGGATACGGAAAGTTTCTTACGGCCTTTGGCACGGCGTGAAGCCAATACTTTGCGACCGTTTTTCGTAGTCATTCTTTCACGGAAACCATGCTTGTTCTTTCTCTTTCTGTTGTGGGGTTGAAATGTTCTTTTCATTGTTATATTCTGTTTTTATTTGTTTCTTATCGGGTTCGGGGTGCAAAATTAGGCACTTTTTTTAAATTAAGCAAGAGATAAGTCATTTTCTACCAAAACTTTTGTGTTTTTTTTCTTTTTTCCATTAACTTTGCAGCGCAAACGGAAGTGTGCATTGATTATATACATTTAAAATAGAATACAAAGCAAGATTTTTATGATTAACGCTCAAGACATTAAAAAAGGTACTTGCATTCGTATGGATGGCAAGTTGTATTTCTGTATCGATTTCCTGCATGTGAAACCGGGTAAGGGCAATACCTTCATGCGTACGAAGTTGAAAGACGTGGTCAACGGTTATGTGCTCGAACGTCGTTTCAACATCGGCGAAGCCTTGGAAGACGTGCGTGTGGAGCGTCGCCCCTACCAGTATCTTTATCAGGAGGGCGAAGATTATATTTTCATGAACCAGGAAACTTTTGAGCAGATACCTATCGCCAAAGGACTGATTAACGGTGTGGATTTCATGAAGGAAGGCGAAGTCGTGGATGTGGTTTCGGATGCTTCTACCGAGACGGTGCTTTACGCTGATGTGCCGACCAAGGTGGTATTGAAGATAACCTATACGGAACCGGGACTGAAAGGCGATACGGCCACCAATACCCTGAAGCCTGCCACGGTGGAGACTGGTGCGACGGTGCGTGTGCCTTTGTTCGTGAACGAGGGTGAGATGATAGAAGTCGATACTCGCGACGGTTCGTATTTGGGCCGTGTGAAGTAACGGAAGATATTTTAGTTTTTAATGACGGAAAGTGAATAATAAGGTGTTTTGCACCTTGTTGTTCACTTTTTTTTGTTACATTTGCCTGACGATGCCGTGGCGCGTCCCGTCGTGGCTCGTTTGGAAGATAGGATGTCCAATGAGGGTTAGTCTCTCGTAGCGTGAGTTGAAACAATGAAATATTCTCTGATTATACCGGTTTATAATCGTCCTGATGAGGTGGATGAACTGTTGGAAGGCCTTACCGGGCAGACGTTTACGGACTTTGAAACGGTCGTGGTGGAGGACGGTTCTTCCCGCCCGTGCCGCGATGTGGTGGAGAAATACGCCGGACGTCTGTCGGTGAAGTATTATGACAAACCTAACTCTGGGCCGGGCCAGACCCGTAACTACGGGGCGGAACGCAGCAGCGGCGAGTACCTGATAGTGTTGGATTCGGACTGTGTACTTCCGGCGGGATATTTGCAGGCCGTAGATGACGAGTTGAGGATCGAGCCTGCCGATGCTTTCGGCGGTCCCGACCGGGCACATGAATCTTTCACGGACGTGCAAAAGGCCATCAGCTATGCCATGACCTCGTTTTTCACTACGGGAGGCATCCGGGGGGGGAAGAAGAAAATGGATAAGTTTTATCCGCGTTCCTTCAACATGGGAGTGCGGGCGGAAGTCTACCGTCGGTTGGGAGGCTTCTCCAGAATGCGTTTCGGCGAGGATATAGATTTCAGCATCCGGATATTCAAGGCCGGGTGCAGTTGCCGTTTGTTTCCTTCTGCCTGGGTATGGCACAAGCGGCGCACGGACATGAAGAAGTTTTTCAAGCAAGTGCATAATTCCGGCATTGCTCGTATCAATCTGTATAAGAAATATCCCGAATCGCTGAAGTTGGTGCATCTGTTGCCCATGGTGTTTACCGTGGGGGCATGCTGCCTGCTGTTGGCCGCTCTTGTGGGATGGGTAGGTTCGGTTTGGATTTTCCAGATGGCCCACCGTTACGTCTATGCCGTGGAGATGCCGGGCTTGGTGCAGCATGCGGCTGTGTTCCATGCCTTGTCGTGGATACCCTTGTTGCCCTTGTTGTTGTTCGCCCTGTTGATTTGCACGGATGCCACGGTGGCCAACCGCAGTTTGAAAATCGGCGTACAGGCCGTGGGGGCTTCTTTTGTCCAACTGGCGGGTTACGGTACGGGATTCCTCCGTGCATGGTGGCAGCGGTGTGTGCGCGGTAAGGATGAGTTTTCGGCTTTCGAGAAGAATTTCTATAAATAAAGCTATGGAGACGGCGAAACTGAACATCAAGCAATGGGCCGAAGACGACCGTCCGCGTGAAAAATTGATGCAGAAGGGGCCTTCGGCGCTGAGCAATGCCGAGCTGTTGGCCATCCTTATCGGTTCGGGCACAGTGGAGGAATCTGCCGTGGGCTTGATGAAACGTGTCATGGCCGATTGCGACAACCGTTTGAAGGCGTTGGGGCGCATGTCGCTCGAAGAACTGACCGGGAATGTAGAGGTATGGGACAAGGAGACCGGGAAGAAAAAGAGGGTGCGCCGTTACAAAGGGTTGGGCGAAGCCAAGGCCGTGGCTATCATGGCGGCTTGCGAACTGGGACGCCGCCGGATGGAGGAAGATGCTGCGGAGCTGCCTTCCATCCGTTCCAGTGTGGACTTGTACCATTATTTCCTGCCGCAGATGCAGGATTTGTTCCACGAGGAATGTTATGTGCTTCTGATGAACCAGGCTTGCCGCATTTTGGATAAGATACTCGTAAGTAAAGGCGGGTTGACGGAGACGGCGGTCGACATCCGCCTGATTTTGCGCGAAGCCCTGTTGCACCGTGCGCCTGTCATTGCGCTTTGCCACAACCACCCGTCGGGGCAGGTGTGCCCCAGCATGGAGGACGACCGGCTGACCGATCGGCTCCAGAAGGCTTGCCGGATGATGAATATCCGTCTGTTGGACCACATCATCGTGGCCGAAGGCGGTTTTTACAGTTATTGTGAAGAAGGTAAATTAGTATAACAAGATAAATAAAGATCGATATATGGAAGAGGAAAAGAAAATGCCGGAGAAATTGCAGGTGGAAGAGAAAGTGATCGAGATGCTCAAGACGGTGTACGACCCTGAGATACCGGTGAATGTGTACGACCTCGGATTGATATATAAGATAGACTTGGCAGACGATTATGCCCTGAGCGTGGACATGACGCTTACGGCCCCGAACTGCCCGGCTGCGGATTTCATCGTGGAGGACGTGCGCCAGAAGTTGGAGAGTATAGAACAGGTAAGGTCGGTGGAGGTCAATCTGGTGTTTGAACCCGAGTGGGACAAGGACATGATGACCGAGGAAGCCAAAATGGAATTGGGATTCTTGTGATGAAAAGCGTATATTTTCTTTCGGATGCCCATCTGGGATGCCGTTCCATCCCGCACGACCGTACGCGGGAACGCCGGTTGGTGCGCTTTCTGGACGGCATCAAGGATAAGGCTTCGGCGGTTTACCTGTTGGGGGACATCTTTGATTTCTGGTATGAATATAAGACGGTGGTGCCCCGTGGCTATACCCGTTTCCTCGGGAAGCTCAGCGAATTGGCCGACCGGGGAGTGGAGGTACACTTCTTTACGGGCAACCACGACATCTGGTGCGGCGATTACTTGGTGAAGGAATGCGGCGTGACGCTGCACACCGAGCCGATGACGGTGGAGATGGGCGACAAGGTGTTCATGTTGGCGCACGGTGACGGTTTGGGCGATCCCGACCACAAGTTCCGTTTCCTGCGTGCCGTGTTCCGCAATCGTATTTGCCAACGCATGTTTTCCTGCATCCACCCCCGTTGGGCTGTGGATTTCGGTCTGTCTTGGGCGGCGCACAGCCGCCAGAAGCATGGCGTGGAAGGCGGTGACCCTCCGTATCTGGGCGAGGACAAGGAGTATCTCGTCCGTTTTGCCAAGGAATACCTGAAAGCCCATTCCGAAATCAACTATTTCATTTTCGGCCATCGCCACATCGAGCTGGATTTGATGCTGACCCGTTCGAGCCGTGTCCTGATTTTGGGCGACTGGATTACGCAGTTCACTTACGCCGTATTCGACGGGGAGAACCTGTTTATGGAGAACTATGTAGAGGGCGACACTTGCCTGTAACCTTTGCAGCGTGTCTGTCGCTGTTTCCGCCGGACGGTTTGCGGAAATGAAAGTTCTGTAAAATACATGACAGAATCTGCTCTGTGCTGTCCGGAAAATCAATCTCCGCAGAACGGAAAATCAGTCTCAGCCGATTGAAAAATCAATCTCAGCCGAACGATTTTCCGTTCTGCGGAGATTGATTTTTGTTTTGTATTTTATTGAAAATTAGCGGATTGCTTTTTGGTGCAGAAAAGTAAGATGTTTTGTCACCACCACACCTGTCTTCCCTGCTCGTAGGTGAAGATGCGTTCTTCCTTTCCTTTGGACAGGTCGCGCAGCCAGTACAGCCCGCTGGACGGGACGTTGCGGAACCGTAGGCAGATGTTCGCGGCTTCCTGTTTGCCCAAAGAACTCCATCCCTGCCCATTCCAGTAGAACAGTTCGTAGGTGTCACCGATGTCTATCGTGTTGCCGTCGCCCCGTGCAGTGTAGACGATGCGTTCCAAGGCCACGGGGCGGCCGAAGTCCATGCCGGCCCATGCCCCGGCCGGGAGGGGCGCGTCGAAGAACGTGAGCAGGTCGTCGTCGAACACCTTGTCCTTCGTGCCCTCCGGGTTCCCCTCCCAATGGCCGTCCGTGCCGATGATTTTGCCCTTTATCTGTTTGTGGCTTCCCCTTTCATAAAAACGGATGTCGGCGATGTTGCAGTATGAGCCTTCCTTGGGTTGGTAGAACCGCCAGTAGCGGTAGGGGCGTACGGTGTCGGACAACAGGATTTCCTTTCCTGTGGCCGAGCAGTCCGTCACGCGATGGAGTACGGTTTTCTCCTTGAAACGGGCTTCGTTGGAGGCTTGGAACTCCCCACCGTCGATACGCATGATGACTTCCTGTACATGGGGCAGGACGGGATATTTGCGCCACAGCACGAGGTCGGCACGTCGCGTCGTGTCTGCCACGACAGGACGTACCTTGCCGCCGTAGGCAAAGAGGAACGGGGCGGCCAAAGGTTTCATTTTTCCTCCCTTCTCATAGCATACGGGCAGGTAGACCGTGTTCATGCCCACCTTGCGGAATGTGGCTTTCCCGTCTTCCATCCGTGCAAAGTCCACCGGCACCCATTCCTTGTTGTCGAACACCGTGAGGAAGGCATAATGCCCGTCTTTTCCTTCCGGCACGTGGATGGCCGCATCCCGGCAGTCCATGTATTCTTCCGTGACGTCCCTGATGAACGGGTTGCGGAACACGTCCGGCACGTATTCTTCCGTTTGGAGCATCCGGCGCAGTTCCGGATTCATGGCGTATGTGCGCCGGAACACCTTGGGCATGCGTTCGCCCAACTTGTGGGGCTGTCCGGGGTTGCAGCATGCACCGCTGAATGGGATGTGCTGCCCGTCCTCGGCCAACAGGACGTTCCAGGAATGTCCCAAGCTGCGGAAAGCCCATTGCGGAGTGAAATCCATTACCACGGGGATTCCCTGGCTCCGGAATACGGACGTGGCTATGGTGCCGTAATCCGCACAAGTACCGATGGGAAGCCTCAGGCGGGTACGCCAACGATGGACGGGCAGCAGGATGGTTTCGTCCGTGATGCCCGGTTTCATGTAATACCACAGGTTGTCGTTCAGCTTGATGGCTGCCTGCAGGGCGGAATTCCTGTACAGGTCGCAATAGGCCAGTTCGTCGAGATGGTCGGGGTGGAACGAGCGCAGGTGCGTGCGCCAACCGTCCAAAGGCTGAAGTTCCTCGGCCTTGTAAGGTAGCAGGTATTCACAGAAATCCTCAAAGCCCAGATGCCGTGCCCATGGTCCTTCCTTCCATTGTACGAACGCGCTGTCTATGTTTTGGATGAGGAAACCGGCGGTGACGATTTTCACGTCCTGCACTTTTCGGGGACGCAAATGGCCGAACCTCCGGCTGAGGGCTACCAGAGAGTCCCGCACCACCCATTTGTCCGTCGTGTCCTTCATGGCCGTGAGCAGGGAGTCCACGGCGTCATAATACGGCGTGAATGCCGCCGTGTCGGTTTGCGAGTAATGCCCCGGCATGTGCCGGATGAGGTATTTGGCGGCCTCCAGTTTCAGGGAGTCACCGGCATAATGCGCCAGCACTTTTTCCAGTTCCGTGCGGTTTTCCCCGGCCATTTCCAGGGCTTCCTCGAGCAGGGTGTCGTGCGGGCGGTTGCAAGCCGGAAATGCCATGCCGCATGCGATGGCCGCAAAAAGTATGTATCTTCTCATAAGGCTTTGTCTTTTCTATGTGTTTTTGGAGTGTGGGTTTGCCGGAGCAGTCCTTCCGCTTCTTCTTTCATTTTCCGTGCGGCAGGCGAATCCACCTTGGCGCGGAAGGCGGCTATCCGTCGCGCCGTGTCCCGTGCTTTTCCGCCTTCGCCCGTGGCTTCGTACAGCTTCATGAGGCGGTAGAGGGGATAGGCGCGGTCGGGCAACAGGCTGAAAGCCTTGCGATAGGCCGTTTCGGCCTCACGGGCGGCCCCGAGGTCAAGGTAATTGTTCCCCATCATGACATGGAACATGGGGTCGCAACTTACGAGCGTGCCTTGTCGCAGGGTGGCGTTACTGTCGTTATACCGCCCCAGTTCGCGCAGGGCCTTGCCGTAGGTGAACAGGTACTCGGGCCGGTTTTCCAACAGATTGTAATTCTTTCGGAAATCATCCACGAAGGCGGCATCCTGTATGCCGGAGAGGGCACGGTATTCCCTGTAGGCTTCCATCCGTGTCCTTGTTCCTGCCGTCCACCATGCGGCAGGCACGGCCAACGATACGGCCACGACGGCTCCTGCGGCCTTTTTCCACCAGACGGTCCCCATGCCGGTTCCGGCCTGCAGGCTTACGGCGTAGGCCGCCCATCCCGTAGCCCACAGGCGGAACGGCCATAGGGCGAACGGATAGGAAAACATTGAGGCCACGAGCAGGGCTATATAGCCGCAGGCCGACACTTCGCGTTTTCGCATGAGGATGAAAGCCGCCCACGAAGTAATCGTGAGCGCGCAGGCCATGCCGATGAGGCCCTGCTCCACGCCCACTCCGGCCAGACCGTTGAAGGCATATTCCGGACTTCCGGCCACGGACAGCAACGGGGAATCCGGATGCCCGGCGAAGAACGCAGCCTGCGCTTCCCCGTAGGCGTGGGCGAAACCGCCCAGTCCGTGTCCTGTCAGCCATTCTGCCATCCATGCCTTTCCGGCCACGATGGCCATCAGCAGGCGGCCGTCGGCCGAATTTTGTTTCATGGCATAAGCGCATACGCCGAGGCAGGCGGCTGCGGCCAACCCTCCAAGTACCATGCGGCGGTGGCCGCGCCATAGCATGACGGCAAGGGCTACCGCCAAGGCCGCCCACGCCGTGCGGCTCCATGTGGCGGCCAGCACCGGCAGTCCGGCTGCCCATAGGGCGTATACGGTCGCATGGCATATTTTGTCTGGCCGGGACAATCCTGTCCATGCCCCTTTATGGTCGTACAGCCATGCGGCGGCTACGGCCAACGCAATGGCCACCAGAATGGCGTACGGGCCGGGATTGAAGAATGTGCCCGTCAGGGCATAACGGTAGTGGTGTGAAGGTTCCCAACCGGCCAGTTGGGCGATTCCGGTATAGGTTTGGTAAAGTCCGGCCAAGCATAGTCCGGCGGTCCATGCCTGTCCGAATGCCTTTCCGCAAAAAGGGATGGCGAGGCGCAAGGCCGCATAGGCAAGGCACAAGGCTCCGGCTTCGCGGAAGTCTTCCGTGGCCGGATAAGGGGAGAGGAACCAATAGTTGCAGGCCATGTAAAGTGCCCATAGCAGGACGATGGCATCCAAGGCGTGCGGCCTTGGCCACTGCTGTGCCCGGAGGGAGGCACAGGAAGCCGCGATGGACAACATGGCCACCATCCCGTAACACCATACGTCGGAAACAGACGGGTAGGCCACCGTCTGCCATACCGCCGGGAGGCACAGGCAGGTCGTCAGGATGGCGGCCATGCCGTATCGTGTCAGGTCATGCCGCTTCATTTTCGTCAGTTTGGGGAGATTGGGGATAGAGCAGGTTCAGTCCGGCGCGTTCCTTGCGTTCGCGTCCGGTAGTGCGGTCTATGGATTCCACCACTTCCGATACCACGCCCACGATGTATTCTTCCGGCACGAAGCCCCAATAGCGCGAGTCGCGTGAGTTGGCGGCATGGTCCCCGCATACGAAGTAGTAATTCCTTTGGAACCGGTAGTAGGGCAGGGGCTTCCCGCCGGAGAGGCAAACGTTCCGTTCCCCGTCCCAAATGAGCGGTTTGCGGGTCTCGAACTCGATGGCCATGCGGTAGATGTCCGCCTTGCGCCAGTCGTCCATCCGGATGATGTCGTCGCGTCTCGGCACGTAGAGCGGCCCCATGTTTTTCGCGCTCCATCCCAAGCGCGGGTCGCCTGTCAATATCGGCCACATCACGCCCCACGGCAGTTGGTCGTCGGGCACGCTTTCCAGTTGTTGCTGCATGTCGGGCACGCCTATCGTGCCGTGGTAGTTGTTGTTGACGGGGCGGCTGTGTACGAACGAGATGGTGTCGCCCGGCAGGGCCACACACCGTTTCACGTACACATAGTTGATTTTGAATCCTATTTTCCCGTCGTTGACAGGGTAGTTGAAGATGATGATGTCGTTCGGGCGCAGTCCGCGCCGTCCCCTTGTGCGCCAACACTCCAACCTGCCGTCCGTGAAGTCGAGGGATTTGTATATCCGCGCCCCGAAGATGAGCTTGTCCACCTTAACCTTATCTCCCGGCATCAGGGTGGGTTGCATGGAGTCCGACGGCACGATGAAAGTGTCTGCCACGAAGGCGCGCCAACCGTAGTGTATGCCCACGGCCAACACGGCAGCCATACAAAAGAGGCTCAGGGCGAATATACCTTTATATATATAAGTGCCTATTGTCATTAAGGCTTTATAATGAGCTATTTTTTTAAGGCTTTTCTATATAAATTCCACATTTTAGGAGTTTCAATAGGATCCCCCACTAATATTATTTGGTTTTTGGGAGATAGTAAGAAAGTGGAATATTTTACTTTTTCCAAAATTGGATTTAGCTTGATTAATTCTTCATATGTATGGGTCTTATGTAATCCATAAAGATTAATCATAGAATCAACGTTGGACGATAGTCTAATGTCCTTGGGTAGCACAAAGGTTATGCTTGTTGGTTGTAAGTCTCGGTCTTCCATATCCAAACTGTAGATATACCAATTATTAACATGCATGTTACAAGCAGAACAGTCCCCTGTATCCTTTATTAAAACAAGAATCTTATTTTGTTCTTTTTGAAGAATGGAATCTTTAGGCATTTTGATGTTATTATTAGTGAGTGTCTTCACTTTTTGTTTTATTTCCTGTTCATGGCTATTACATGAGAAGAAGCATAACGCAATAAGGCTTGCGAAGACTATACGTTTGATTTGTTTATTTTTCATTGAAATCATATGTGTAAATTATGTTTGGAGTTTCTGAGCACATTGCATATAATATGTTATCTTCGGAAATACTAAATAAGTCAAAAGGCTTATCAAATAGAATACGTCTTTTTAATTCACCCTTCCATGACCATAATTGAACTTCTAATATAATATTTAATTTTTTATATAGTTCACTCATTGTATACCCTCTGCTATAAAGTGCGACAATGTAATGTGAATTAGCACTTATTTTATGATAACAGCATTGGGATTCATAGGCACTATTTTTCTGTGGGCGTTCAAATGAATCTTTAATTTTTATTTCTTTCACTAAATTACCATTAGTATCATATGAACGGATTAAATTCATATAATAATAGAAATCCCATATTTGTTTTTTGTCAGTTCTTCCTACTGTAGATTTAAAATTAAACTTAAATCGCTCTTCTTTCTGTAGTGATTGCTCTGGATATTCTCCAAAAAAACTATATTCTCCGTCTTTATATAGGATATGTTCTCCTTCTTGTCCATTGGTAAGCCCTGAGGCAATATAACTGTCAATACCTGTTTTAACAAGTTGGTTTAGTGCGTCGGGGATGATGATAGGTGTCCTGTCAATGCACTTTAGCCGACCGTTTTTTATTGTTATTTCTTTTTCTATATTAGCATCCAATGCAAAAAAAGAACTATCTGTACATGAAAAATAGTTGCGATTTAAATTGATGAATTCATCTAAAGTGTGTCCTTTACTTCCTCCTGAAAATAATAGGTTTAAACTATCCTTGTTCAGGACAACGAATAACTTATCGGAAGCATTGGGCTGCATAAAAAGTAGTTTGTCGTGAAAGACATTTAAAGAACGTGGATACGTGATGATGCTATCTATGTTATGTTGGGTTAATGTCTGTTTTTCAATAGGCGTTTTTTCTAAATCGCACTCTTCTTTTTGTATATTTTGGCAACTAAAGAGTGTTGCGATAGACATTACTATTATTTTTAATTTCATGGCATGCATAATAAAATAGAGTGTTTGTTTATACTCAATTATTAAAAGCCGCCTTGGTTTATTGAACACCAAAACGACTTTTTTCAAAAGAGGATTCCTCTTATTTAGTACATTTGCTAGACTCTGTATAATCAGAACAGTCTTCTGTCATACAAGTAGCGCAATACATCGTATTTAAAGAACCTTCACCTCTGTCTCTTAGAACTTTGTAGCATTCGTATTCTTTCTTTTCCCCCTTGTCGTCATCTTCATAGTCGGATGCTAATACTTCAATGTTTTCAAGAAACAAATCGCTTTCACTCGCGACTTTGTTTTTTTCATAAGTTTAATACCCCACGTATCCTGTAGTACCAATTACCATTGCACCAATTAAAGATGCCAAAGTTGTTTTCATTTTCATGGATCTTTCTTTTTAGTCGTTTATAATATTTCTTTGTGAGGCTCTTCCTCCCAAAGTGTCATTGCAAAAGTATATGATTTATAGATGGGCTGCAAATATTTTCAAGAAAGATTTTTATTATGATGTGCTTTTGACGCAAAGGATGTAGGACTTGACGTATTTGTATCCAAAATAGTTAGATAAGTGTCAAAATTACATCTTATAAAAGAACCTTGTGGGAGATGTTTCAGGAGGTTGGGAGGGCAGAGTAGTAACTCGTACCATACGTTGTTTTACAATGGATGGATATTAATATCGGGTGAATGGTATGTTGGGCGAATATACTTTTATATATGTAATCTCCCGTATTCATTTTTGCAGGGTTTGTTTTTCTTTTTTTCTTATCCATGCGATGAGGAGGAACCCGGTCAACAAGCAGAAGCCATGCCGGTATGCGACCTAACTGTTCCATGCGGCGAGCTGCTTGAGGTGCGTGACATGGCGTATCGGTTTGGTTGGGCGAGTGTCCAAATTCCATTTGGCACGGATGATACCGTATTCCACGATGAGGATGCCTTTTTCGCTGCGGAGTATGGATTTCAGGGTCACTTCATCAGCATAATAGGTTTCCATTGTGTTTCTTTCGTTCAAATCCGGGAGAGACATGAGGCAAAGGGAAATGTCCCCTTGCTTCGCCAAGGTGTTAAGTGCCTTCAGTTTCTCCCAATCCTCCGCTTTCAGTTCTTTCCTTGCCGTAATGATGGCCAATGGCCTGCTTCCCGACAGGTTGATCAGCGAATCCGTCACTTCTTCGTATTGCCCGTTGAAGATGGCGAAGTCGGGATGCCCATTGAGGTTTGTTCCCCGGTTGTAAGGCAGAAAGTCCAGCATGGTGGTCTATCATAAAGGTGGGAGCGATAATGTTTATCGTCCCACAGAATCTTTCGGTTCTCCTAACTTCTCTTTCACGATGCGCCAAAATAACTTTTTAATACGTGGGTTACTTGTAGGGTCGCCTACTAATATGACATTGTTTTGTTCGTCTAATAAAAAAGTTTGTAGCAACGATGATTTGGGAATATTCCTATTTTCATTTAAAAAAGCATTTACAGTATCTACATAAACATGGCTGTTCAGGTCTGCCTTTTTCCTCATAGACAAACGTAATTCGTTTCTTTTGAAAGAAAGAGGTTGAAATATAAACTCTATTAAACTTAATTTATTCATAGCATACTTAGGATGGATTCTCTTGTATTTTGAACGTAACTAATAGTGGATTCATAAAACCTTTGTCTAAATAATCTTTTATTAAATTGTAGATGTATGATTCTTTAGTGACAAAATCAGGATATATTAAGGCATAAAATGTATCTGAACTTGCACCGATAACAGTTAGTCCCGTATCTTTGTCTGAAGGACCTGCGTATGCTTGTCCGCTTTTTTTGTTGTAAAATACATCATAATAAGTTTGTGATGGCCCTGCTGTTCTTAAATATAAGTAATCCGAATTTTCTTGAATAGACAAGATGGACTTGAAATAAGATTGCATATTGTCAGTCTTATTAAATTCATCATAGTTCTTAGGCAAATATTCTTCAGGTAGGTTTTGGCCATTGAAGTCAACATGGTATTTGGGCTTTAATTGTCCATTCTCATAGTTATTTATCGTGAATTGTCCATAATCCGGATATACTACATAGTTTGTATTAGAATAAAGAAAGTGACTATAAACTAATTGATACCCTTTACGTTCTCTTAAACCCGTTAAAACGCTGACGCTGTCCAACTGGTAAATGCTATAATCTTTGTTTGTAGAAAAAAGCAAATAGGATTTTTTATCATAAGGCATGAAACTATAGAAGTTCCCCATGTCAATATTGTCTATCTCTCTTTTACAAATGAAGCTTCCGTTTTCTGAATTATAAACCTTAATACCACTAAGGTCTAATATTTCTATGTTAGATTCATCTTTGTTGAAATTTACATCTCGCAAGTCAATGTATTCATTTCGTGCGTTCCCTCTTCTTCCTGCCGTGAACAGAAAATCGCCTTTATGATTGAATACATAAACAGTCTTAGCTTTGTAATCCCAAAAAAGTATACGGTTTGTCCCTATTATGCACTTTTGAGCAAGAGACAAAAAAACAGAATCCGCTTCGCTCCCCAAAGGAACAATATCATTTACCTTTATTAAAGAAGACCAATCAGAAAACTCAGTGTTGGTTAGTTTAATAGTTTCATAATTCTCTTCTTTTTGTGTGCAAGAGAATAAAATAAATAAGGATAAACAAATCCCTAATGAAAAATTACGTATATACATGGTATCGTATGTGATAATGAAAAACAAAATGCAGGCTCTTAATTGATGTCAAAAGCCCGAATTTTATAAAAATTAGCAGTCACTTGGTACACAGTCATCGGCATCACCGAATCTCTTACAAGTTACGGAATTTTTATAGTCAATCGGGTAAGGACACGGACTAGAAATTACCTCCCATCCTTTATAACTTTCATTATCTGCCAAGGCTTCAATGTTTTCAAGGAACAAATCACTTTTATTCGCTGCTTTGTTCTTTTCATAAGTTTGATACCCCACGTATCCCGTAGTACCAATTACCATTGCACCAATCAAAGATACTAAAGTTGTTTTCAATTTCATAGTTCTTATTTTAAGTTCGTTTATAATGTTTCTTTGTGAGACTCTCCCTCCCAAAGTGTCATTGCAAAAGTATATGATTTATAGATGGTCTGCATATATTTTCAAGAAAGATTTCTGTTATGGTGTGCTTTTGATGCAAAGGATGTAGGACTTGACGCATTTGTATCCAAAATACTTGGATGGGTGTCAAAATTACATCTTGTAAAAGAGCCTTGTGGGAGATGCCCCAAGGGTCCGGAGGAACACTGTAGAAACAACCGTCAAACGATTTTCCGATGTGCTCCAAACGATTTTTTGTTCTGCTGTGAACGTAGGACGGGGCTAAGACCGACGGAATAGAGGTATCTATTTCCATATACAATGTGTTCATTCAAAAAAAGGTTCGCATCCTTCATACTTGCTGTAATTCAGTTTGTTAAGGTGAACTTTCTCGGGGATTAGCCTTCACCGGGCCTTCACTCGGGCTTCACCGGGGGACGGTGTGGGACAGGAACGAAAATCGGGCGCGGAAGCGATTCCACGCCCGATTACATCAGGGGTAATTCTCATATTGATATGAGAAAAGCATATTGGGCATAATTAAGGCTCACACCAAAGCCATGGTGTCTTTGGCAATCATCAGTTCCTCGTCGGTCGGGATGACACATACCGTCACTTTGCTGTCCGGTGTGGAGATGATGGCTTCTTCGCCACGTACGGTGTTGTTTTTGGCTTTGTCGAGCGATACGCCCAGATAGTCCAGACCGTTGCAGAAAGCTTCGCGCATGTCGGCCTGGTTTTCTCCCACGCCTCCGGTGAAAAGGATGATGTCCACCCCGTTCATGGCCGCAGCGTAAGCACCGATATACTTTTTCACGCGGTAGGCGTACATGTCGAGAGCCAAGCGGCAGCGTGGGTTGCCTTCGTGGGCTGCGGCAATCACCTCACGCATGTCCGAAGAAACTCCCGTGACACCGGCCACGCCGGATTTTTTGTTCAGGAGATTGGACATTTCAGAAGGAGCAAGCCCTTCCTTGTCCATGATAAAGGTTACCGCGCCGCCGTCTACATCGCCGGAACGGGTACCCATCATCAGGCCTTCCAACGGAGTCAGTCCCATGGAGGTGTCGATACATTTGCCGTCTTTTACGGCCGAAATGGAACCGCCATTGCCCACATGGCAAGTGATGATGCGTTTGCCGGCAGGGTCTACGCCAAGGTATTCGCAGACACGTTGGGATACATAACGGTGGGACGTGCCATGGAAGCCGTAACGGCGGG